>Ga0272442_10002183_pt1 | contig 28707 bp, 26 predicted proteins | sample SSMForm2O_FD_200262 | JGI IMG/M metagenome (GOLD analysis project Ga0272442, IMG submission 200262) | Marine sediment archaeal communities from Little Sippewissett salt marsh, Falmouth, MA, United States - SSM-Form-2O | ecosystem: Environmental > Aquatic > Marine > Wetlands > Sediment ...
TTTTTTACTTGGATCATATAATTTTAATTTTCTTTCTTCACTCATTTTATAATCTTTGTTCTAAATATTTAACAGCATTTCTGAAGATTTGAATTCCAGCACCTTCTGTTTTCCCCTCTAAAGGAAAAAGTATTCCACGCCTTTTATATATTTCGCGCCTAGCTGTCCATTGTGGGTGATTAGTATAGTGATTAAATGCTTCAGGGTGTGGCATTAATCCAAATACTCTTCCAGTTGGATCACATATTCCTGCAATATCATGAACAGATCCATTTGGATTTTCAGGAAATTCTTCTCCTGCTAACATATATCTAGAAGATCTCCCAGCAGCATACTGCATAACTATTTGTTTGTTTGCAACTAATCTTTCTAAAAGAGCTTTATCCATAGTTAAAAATTTTCCTTCTGCATGTCTAACTGGCAAAGCTATATAACTAATTCCCTTAGTAAAAACACAAGGAGAATTATCAGTTACAGATAAGTGGACCCATTGGTCTCTAAAATTTCCACAATCATTTGCAGCTAAAGCAACAGATCTTGTTTTATAATCTTCAGTTGCAGGTAATAATCCACGATTAACTAATGTTTGAAATCCATTACAAATTCCAAGAACAAGTTTTTCATCTCCTATAAATTCTTGTAAATCTTCTCCCAAATGTTCTCTAAATTTTGCAGCTTCTAAAACACCAGCACCATGATCATCTCCCCAACTAAAACCACCAGGAAAAACTAACATATGGTAATCTTGTAAACTCTTTTTTCCAAGTAAAAGTTCATTTATATGAACTATCTCTGAATCTGCTCCAGCTAATTGACAAGCATAATTTGTTTCTCTTTCACAATTGATTCCATATCCTGATAATACAACTGTTTTTGGTTTAGGCATTTTAAATTAAATCTCCAAAATGTTTTTTATATGCTGCTTTTAAATAAGCTACTTGTTTTTCAATAATAGGTAAATCATCTACCCCCCTTACTTTAAAAGTTTTATTTCCTGAAACTTTTCCAATGCATGAATAGAAATGTTCCGCCATATTCCTTTCAAATCTTGCTTTATTTCTTGGATCTATTGTAACAATAAATCTGCCTGCAGATTCTGAAAAAAGAATCATGCTATTTATTTTTTCAGGACTATACACATCAGTAAAAGATGTTGCGACCTTTCCAAGATCAATATCCATTCCAAAATCTCCTGCAAATGCAACTTTTGCAAGTTCTACACCTAATCCACCTCTTGAAACAGCGTGGGCAGAAGCAACTATTCCTTTTTGAATTGCTTTTGCTAAGTCTTGATACATATGAGCAGATTTTTTAGCATCTTGGGGAGTAACTTTAGGAACATTTAATCCAGTTTCTCCATGCATTGCATAAAATTCAGATCCCCCTAATTCATCTTTTGTAACACCAAGAACATAAACTAAATCTCCTACTATTTTTGCATCCATTGTTACACATTTAGAAACATCTTCTACAACTGTGGATGCTGTACATTGTAAGGTAGGTAATCCAGAAACTTTTTTTGTTAATCCATTTGAATTTTCAACATTTCCATCAATATACATTGAATCTTTTCCAGATAATAATGGTCTTCCAAAAGCTTCTTGCCAAATTTCTTTTACAGCTTTACAAGCTCTTACTAATTGTGCTGCTTTATATTTTCCATCAGGATTTGTTTCAGGATCATGTTGGATGTTTGGCCAACAGAAATTATCAACAAATCCAATTTCATCTGGATTTCCACCAACTGCAACAACTTTTCTTATTGCCTCATCAGCAACATATGCAGCCATATGATAAGTATCTATTTTACTAAACCAAGGATTAATAACCTGGGTTACTGCAAGCCCTCTTTCAGAATCTAAAACAGGCCTAGATACAACAGCTCCAGAGTGAACATCTGAATTTATTCCTACAAGTGGTTTTACAACAGAACCTCCTTGCACTTCATGATCATACTGTCTAACAATCCATTCTCTACTACAAATGTTATCTCTAGCTAACATATCTTCTAAACAAGAACCCATATCTTTAGGATTTGAAATAACTGGTTCTTGTAATCTTAATTCAGGTGGGATCCATTCTGCATCAAATTCCCATTGTGGAAAATCTTGTTTTAATAAAGAAAGGTCGACATGTGCAACTGTCTCCCCTTGATATTCAATATGAAGTTTACCAGTATCATTGAAAATACCAATTTCAGTTGCTTCAACATCATGTTTTTTTGCTAATTGAACAAAATCACCAAAATGTTTTGGATCAACTGCTACTGTCATTCTTTCTTGTGATTCAGAAACCCAAATTTGCCATGGGTCTAATCCAGCATATTTTGTTGGAACTTTATCTAATCTAACATTTACTCCGCCTTTTTCTCCACATTCTCTTGCAGATTCTCCAACAGAAGAAGATAATCCTCCCCCGCCATTATCTGTTATATATTTAATTAATCCGCTGTCTCTTGCTTCCATTAAAAAACCTTCCATTTTTTTCTGTCCGTATGGAAATCCAATTTGTACATGCCCGGAAGGTGTTGAATCTGTAAACTCCTCTGATGCTGCTGTAACACCATGTATACCATCAATACCTACACGACCACCAACCATAAAACAAATATCCCCGTCATCAATATGTTTTTCATGACTTGGTTTTCCTTTAACTTCTGCAGGCATTATCCCAATTGAACCTGCAAATAGATTACATTTTCCAGCATAAGAGGGATCAATAACTAATAAACCAAATGGAGTATGAACCCCAGATTTATTTGCACCATCTTTAATTCCTCTAATTGCCCCCTCTCTTAATTTTCTTGAACCCTGTTTAGGATTTTTAAATGCTAAATCTAAGGGGGGAAAACAAAAACCATATAATCCCATAAAAACTCTGGAACCCAGGCCGCCACCCATTTTATCTCTATATTCTCCAACATTTCCAGTAATAGCTCCACCATAAGCTTCCATATTTGTAGGAGAATTATGGGTTTCAGCTGAGATAGTATAATTATGTTGATCATCAAAACGCGCAATTCCACAATTATCCCATAAAACAGAAATAACCCATGGAGATTCTTGTTTTATTTTTAAAGTGGGTTGTTTAATTGTTTTATCAAACAAATTTTCAATAACAAGAGTCTTTCCTGTACTTAAATCTGTATAATTAAATCTTCCATTGAAAGTATTATGATTGCAATGATCACTTCTTGCTTGTGCAATATATTCTAATTCTATATCTGTTGGACCAGTTAATCCATATTTTTCACGTTCTTCTTTAACTCCAGGATCTGTAAAATAACCTAAGATTGTTGGAATATCTGCATCATTTAATGCAAGACTTCTTTTTTTACTTAAATCCAATAAACTAGAATGAGTTAAATGAGGAAATACTTGAACCATTTCATCTATTGTTTTTTTTGGAAGAACAACTTTAGGAACATCTAAACCAATTCCTTTTTCAAAATCCCAATCAGAATAAGGTATAACTCTCCACCTTTCAATTGCATCATTTGCAAGCATTTCTCTTGCAATTCTTTCTGCATTTTCAGCAGAGATGTCACCTTTTAAAAAATAAAGTTTAGAAGTATATGCTCCTTCTCCAGGTTTAAATTTAGTTCTTAAAGAATCTTCAATTGCTTCAACAGCTGTTAATCCTTTTGGATCCATTACACCAGGTTTATATGAGATATGAATTGCAAAATCAAAAGCAGGATCTTCTCTAACATCACCAGCCCTTTCTAGAGGTTTAAAAGAAGAAACTTGTGTTACTGGATTTGTGAAAATTCCTGTTCTTATTCTTTCAAGTTGTGTAGTTGAAAGATCTGAATCTAATGTAAGAACATCAACAACATCAACATAATCTAATTCATAACCAAAATAATCTCTTGCTTTCCTAACAACAGAAAGTGCTTCAGGATCTACAAAATCTTCTTTTAAAGCTATTTCTAATCTTGCCACCATTTTTTAAAAAATTAATCTTGATAACCTGAAAAAACATAAGTCGGAGGAAAAAGAGGATCCCCTAAATATAAATGTGTTTCAGGTTTTCCCTTGCCTTTTCTAACACTCCCAACTAATTTTGCAAAGATTCCTTTTGTTTCCATAACCCTTATTATATTTCTAAAACCATTTCTAAAACCATATTCATGTGGAATAACTAAAGCAAATCCCATGCCCATATTAAACTTAGTATACATTTCTTCATCTGAAAGTTCTGATTGTTGTTGTAATAATTTAAAGATTGGTTGTGGTTTAATTGGATGATGAATCTCATAAATACAATCTGAACCACATCTATTAAAGTTCTTTAAACCATATCCAGTAATATTAACTCCAAAAGCTCTTCCTCTTAACCCTTCAAATTTTGAAAAAATGTCTTGAATTGCTTCGGCATATACAATTGTTGGTTCTAAAAGGATTTCTCCAATTGGTTTTTTACTTGGATCTCCTGGAATTTCTAAACCAACTTCAAAAGGCCCCCTATAAAGTTTTTTTTGCTCTGGATCTTGTTCAAAAGATCCAGTAAGTAATATATGTCTTGCAGCTGTGTAACCATTACAATGTAATCCCGAACTTCCTAAACCAATTATCCAATCTCCTGGATTGGGATTAAAAGAAGGTACTTCTGTTTTTTTAACAAAACCAGTAATTACACCAGCTAAATCAAATCCAAAGTTAGGTTTAGGACCACGAATCATTTCATCTAAACTTGCTGTTTCTCCTTTTCCTATTGTTATCCCAGGACACTGTAATAAACCGCTCACAACTCCTTGTTGAATTTCAGCTGCTTTTTCTTTTTCTATTCCTGCTTGACAAGCAAGATACTCTATCCATTCATGAAATTGAAAAGTTCCCAGTGTGGCAACATCATTTGCATTCATTGCAACTGCATCAATTCCAATGGTAGAATAATGATTCATCCCAATTGCAAGAATTGGCTTTGTACCGGCTCCATCTACATTTGAAAAAGTATAGTGGTCGGGACATGCTGGATGTTCTCTTAATTCTACAAAAGGAGAATGAATATCTGCTTTTCTAGAACGTAATGATTCTGGAATTTGACTTTTAATTGCTTTTACAGCTTGTGCTTCTCTCTCTTCATAATCTCCAAAACCTTTTTTTTCATCCATTTAATTACTGCCCCCCTGATCTTGGAATTCGTAACATTTGGTAACCTTTTCTGGTGGTGTGACTTTCATAAAATCTGCAATTGCTTGTGTATTTGCAGCTAGTCTTTGATATGCTCTTGCTGCAAGGGTATATCTTGTTTTTAAACCAAGAGAACCATTTCCCTCTCTTAACTTTTGTAAAACTAATTGATAATCTGCTGGAGAACTTACAGCTGCAACCCTGATATAGTTTTTAGCAGCTCCTCTTATCATGGTTGGACCACCTATATCAATATGTGCTCTTGCAATTTCAGGAGTTAAACTCTCTGTTTCTTTAAGAACAGCTTGGAATGGATAAAAATTAACAACAACCATATCAAAAGGTATTGAACTTGTGTCTGCTAAATCTTGTTGATGATTTGGATTATATTTTTCTGTTAAAATTCCTAAATGAATTTTCCAATCTAGTGTTTTTACCAAACCCCCTTGTGTTGCTTTCTGTCCTGTATATTCATCTGCAGTCATTAATCTTCCTTTATATCCTGGAATTTCTGCTGTAACTTCTGCTAATTTTTTATGTGTTCCTCCTGAAGCTACTAAACAAACATCTGGACAATGTTGGATTAATCCTTCTACTAATTCATCAACACCATCTTTATTCCAAAGACTTAGTAAAACATTTTTTACAGGAACTAAATCATCAACTTTTTCTACAATATTTACCATTTTAAAATTTAACTATTTCTCCTCCTCTTAAAACATATCCTTTATGTGCCCCTAAACTAACAGTTTTATCTTGTTTTTGTTTTGCAATTGTTGCTAATGCTTCTTTGTTTCTTGTTAATTGGGCAGCAACAATTGCTGCATTGGTGTAGCCTGCGGAGCCAGAACCTACAAACCCGGTATAATCTGTGTCTCCTAATCCTTGTGTAAACCCATAAATCTCATTTGGTTTAGGGTAAACTGGAACAACCACTTGAATTGCTCCTTCCATTCTTTCTTTTCCTAATTTTTCATCTAATCCCCTTGCATAAAATAATCTATGAATACTGGCAACAGTTAAAATAATATCATGAGGATTTAGATCTTCATCTATTATTGCTTTTAAATCTGAAAAAGGTAAATTAAAATCTTTTAATTTTTCTTTTAATTTTCCTATTTGTTCATCTAAATCATCTAACAATGGACCCGCAGGATCATAAACTACAATTTGTCTTTCTTGATCTGGATCTTTTAAAAATCTATAAGCAATATTTAATGCTGAATAAATATCATTTAATCCAACTGCTAAAACCGGATTTCTTGGAGGTTTTTCAACTGTGGATAAAAATGAACTTAATCCGTTTGTACTTGAATCTGTTATTGGAACTCCAATTACAAGATCTTCTATATTTGCATACTGTCTTGAAACACCTGTGAGAACATTGCTCATTCCAGCACCACTAATAAAAACTCCTGGAGAATCTTTTATTGTTGGATGTTCTACTCGAAATTGTTTTCTAATTTTTTCAAAAGTTTCTTGAACTTTGTGAGGAGTATTATCTGCAGAAGCATAAATAAGTTCTACATCCAAATCAGGAATTTCTTCTGTTGCCTTTTGAATTCCTGGAAGTATTTTCTTTTCATCACTTGTTGATCCAAAAACCACACATAATTTCATTTTATAAAATCTCCTTAGGCTCATAAGCAGCATCTGCCCAATATTTTTTTAATAATCTGCCTGCTTTTGCTCTAATTTTTCTTGTTTGTCTTTCTGCACCCGGCATAGAATCTCTTGGAGAGATCTCAATTGCTTTTTCAAGATCTCCTTTACTTATTCCAGCTTTTTTAAATACAGGGTGGTTTGACAAGGCATCAGTTAATGGAACATAACTAATTCCATTTCTAATGGCTCTGGCTTGTTGAACAGCATGGGTTCTAATTATTTCATGAGCATCTTGTCTACCAATTCCTGCGTTTACAGCTAAACTAAGAATTTGTGTTGTAGCTAAAAAAACATGATATCTATCTACCTCTTTTTGCAGCATGTGATTGTAAACACCCATTCCATTTAAAACATGTAAAGAGGTTTCACATAATCCCTCTGAAGTATAAAATGCATCTGGGATAACAATTCTCCTTAAACCAGAACAAGAAACATCTCCTTCCTCCCACTGATCCCCTGAAACTAAAGAAGCTCCAAGAGCATACATTTTAAGAAGTTTTCCAAAAGTATTTATTCTTTCACAATTTCTAGTATTCATTTTATATGGCATAGCACTACTTCCAATTTGGTGTTTTTCAAAACCTTCTGTTACTAATTCGTATCCTGCCATTAAACGCATTGTTAAAGCATAATTATTTACTGCAGAACCTAATAAAGATAAATGACCAACTAATTGTTCATCTAATGATCTTGGATAAACTTGACCCGGAGAATCTAAGATTCTCTTAAATCCAAGTTCATTTGCAACTCTTTTTTCTAATTCATCTACTTTTGCAGGAGATCCTAAAATCCTTAACATATCTTTTTGTGTTCCCACAGGACCTTTGATACCTCTTAAAGGATAATTTTCAATAAATTTTTCAAAACTTCTTAATTGTATCATCAATTCTTCTGCCCACATAGAAAATCTTCTTCCTAAGGCAGTCACTTGTGCTGGTTGGTGGTGAGTTCTTGCAGTTAAGGGAAGTGAATCATATTCATAAGCACGCTTTATTAAATGTCTTAAAACAGATATATATCTTCCAAAAATAAGTTCAGCAGATTCTCTTATTTGGCCTTGCTCAACATTATCTGTAACATCTCTAGAAGTCATTCCGAGATGAATTTTTTGTTTTGTTCCTGAAACCTTTCTTCTTTTTCTAGACTCTCCACTCCATCTTTCTGCAGCCATTACATACTGCTCTAAATGGGCATTTAAATCATGCTTTGTTTTAATTTCTCTTCTTCTAATCCAGCTTAAATCAATATCTCGGGTTGTTCTTTCAAATGCTTCAATAACTTCAGAAGGAATATCTACCCCTAATTCCTTTTGTGCTTTCATAACTATGAGCCAAAAATTTCTTTCACGTTCAATTTTTCCTTTTTCAGACCAGATTGCATTCATTGCAGGAGTAGCATATCTTAAAGAAAGTACATTTGGATTTGCTGGTCTTGCCATATTTCCTCACCTTTATTAAATTTCAAGAAAAAAGAGAAATTTAAAGGTTTATGGAATAAAAAACATAATATTCCAAAGTATAAGGTTGTAATAGATATATTATAATATATATTATAGAAAATAACTATTAATATTCAATAAAAATAAAAAAAGAAAAAGAAAATAAAATTATCTAATTTTTTTCAAGACATTTCTTGTGTTTTTCATCAATTGCTTCATTGCTTCATCTAACTGTTTTCTGTTTTTTGTACCAGTACATACAAGCTTTCCGTTGCTAAATAATAAGAAAGTTGCATTTGGTTCATCTAACTTATATACTAAACCTGGAAATTGTTCAGGCTCATATTCTGTGTTTTCAAGCACTAGTGCTAGTTTATTTAAGTTTAAAGTTAAATTTATTGAGCCAGAAGCTACAATGTTTTGAACAGAGATTTTTGGCTTTCCTTTAACTTTAACTCCAATTTTCCTTAATTGGCGTATAACCTGTGCAATAACTAAATTAACTTGTGTTGTGCTTTTTGTTCCTGTACATACTAAATTTCCAGAACTAAAAACTAAAACTGCAGATTTTGGTTTTTTTATTCTTAATACAAGTCCGGGAAATTGTTCTGGATTGTATTCTGTGTTTGCTTGACTTCTAACTAGCTTTACTAATGGAACTTTGGTTCCAAGAGATGTGGTGGCTACAATATTTTGAATCTTTAAGTTAGATTTCTTAGAAGCAGATGTTTTAGTTGATTTTTTCTTCTTAGCCATTAAAAATAAAGAAAAAACACCTTTATAAACCTTTTTAAAGGTCTCGACGAGATTTTTTTGTATAAATTATTTATATTTTTAGTTTCTATTTTTTAATTTTTAATTTTCTTGCTACAGCTCTTACTTGTTTTTCTAAATCTTTGAAAGTTTTTGAATTATCTATTTTATAATGAGCAAGTTTTTTTGTTTTTTTTAGATGAAATGTTGCTTCTTCTAGTGAATCAAAATGTAAAAATTCTGGAAAAGTTTCTGGATCTCCTGGTCTATTACGACCCTTTATTCTAAAAAATCTTTGTCTAGGTTTAGCGTCTACAAAAATTAATTTCATTTTTAATTTCTTTTTTAGAGTAGTTGCTTCATAAGGATCACGAATACCAGATATAACAACATTTTTCCAATTTCTTTCAACAATATCAGAAACAACCATATCTACCATAACATCTGGCCCATATTTTTTCTTAATTTCATATTGTAATTTTCTTAAATTATTTCGAGTAGGTTTTACTTTTCTAGCTTTTTCTATTTTTCTTAAATAATCCCCCATATTTAATGTTTTAAACCTATAAAACTTAACAAATAAATTTGCAACAGTATTTTTTCCAGATCCAATAGTGCCTGTAACTCCAATTATCATTCTAACCTCTTTTATATTATAGAATAGAGATTAGAATTTAAAAAACTAATGTTTATTGATTTTCAGAAAGACCTTTTCTTTCTCTAATTTGTCTTACTATTTTTTCTTGTAAATCTCTTGGAACTTGTGCAAATAACTGATCAGATATAAAGAAGGTTGCTTTTCCTTCAGTTGCACTTCTCAAAGCATTACTTAATCCAATCATTTCACTAACTGGCATCTGTGTTTTAATACTTACATGTTCTCCTTCTTGATCTACATTTAAAAGCTGTCCACGTTTACTCTGGATAATTTTAGAAACTTCTCCCATATATTTGAAAGGGGCTTCTAATTGAATAATTTGTAAAGGTTCAAATAGAACTGGGTTTGCATCTCTTATTGCAAGTTTTATAGCTTCTCTTGCAGCGGGAATAACTTGTGCAGGACCCCTATGAATTGCATCTTCATGTAATTTACAATCCATTAGACTTATTTTTAATTTCATACAAGGTTCTCTTGCAAGAATACCTTCATTAACTATTTGTTCAAAAGCTTGCATTACTAATTCAATAACTTCCCCTATTGCAACTACACCACTTGTTTCATCTAAGAATACACAATCTTTGTAAATCTCTTTATAATCTCGTGCTTCATTATTATCTACACCAAGACTTGTTAAAATTTTGAATAGATTTTCATCTTTTTTCTTAATTTTCATATCTGGAATTTCTCCTGCCTTAATTGCTTGGTAAACTGGTTCAGGTAATGGCTCTACTTTTAAAAAGAAAATATTATGTTTGTTTGGTGATCTTCCTTCAAAAACTTTACTTGGTTTTGTTACGGTTTCTCTAAAAACAACAATGGGTGGAGAAGATCTAACATCTACACCTTTTTCTGTTCTAATTCTAGTTGTAATAACATCTAAATGAAGTTCACCCATACCAGATAAAAGATGTTGTCCTGTTTCTTCATTAATTTCAATTTTAATACTTGGATCTTCTTTTCCAACTTGTCTTAAAACATTAATTAGTTTAGGCAAGTCTGCTGGTTTTTTAGCTTCTACACTAGATGTAACAACAGGTTCAAAAATGTGTTTTAAAGATTCAAATGGTTCTATAGGTTCACTAGATACTGTTTCTCCTGCAAAAACATCTGTTAATCCTGCGACCCCAACAATATTTCCTGCAGGCGCTTCTTCAATAATAAACCTATGTGGGCCTTTGTAAATATTAATTTGCTGTGCCTTGACCCATCTTTTAGCTAAATTTAAGTATAAGTCTTGTCCTTTTTTTATTGTTCCTGAAAATAAACGACCTGCAGCAACTTCTCCAGCATGTTTATCTACAACAATTTTTGTAGGAACAAAAATTACTGGACCTTTTGCATTTGTATTGATTAATGACTTTCCTTCATCAGAATCTAGTTCTCCATGCCAGAATTTTTTAATTCTATACTTTTGTGCTGAAACTGGATCTGGTAGATGCTTTACAACCATATCCATAACTACTTTGTAAATAGGTGCTTTTTTCATTAATTCTTTAATATTTGCTTCAGATTCAGTTTCATATGCTTTTGTGATATCTGAAAATTTTATTCCTGTTTCTTGCATATATTTTAAACTAAGTGCCCATTTATCTTTTCCAGAACCAAAACAGAAACTTCCTTTTTTTACACTAATTACCCATTCATCTTTAAATTCTTCTGGAACAATTCCTTGAATGAATTTATTAACACCATCAATAATTTTTATTAATTGTTCCTGGATTTTTTCAGGCGGTAATCTTAATTCTTTGATTAATCTATCTGCTTTATTAATAAATAGAATTGGTTTAACTCTTTCTTTTAGAGCTTGTTTAAGAACTGTTTCTGTTTGTGGCATCATTCCTTCTGCAGCATCAACAACTACAACTGCTCCATCAACAGCTCTCATTGCTCTTGTAACATCTCCACCAAAATCAACGTGTCCTGGAGTGTCAATTAAATTAATAAGATAATCTTTATCATCAACTTCGTGAACCATATTAACATTTGCAGAATCAATTGTAATTCCTCTTTGAGCCTCATCTTCGTGGAAATCCATGTAGAAAGCTCCACCAGCAACTTCTTCTGATAACATGCCTGCTCCTGCAAGTAAAGAATCTGTTAGAGTTGTTTTTCCATGATCAATATGAGCAGCTATTCCAATGTTTCTAATCTGCTCTGGTTTGAACATCAAATCTTTTATTAATTTTGATTTGTCTTCTGCCATACCTAATTTTGTAAAAATATGTTTTTAAAGGTTTCTAAGAACTCTCAACTCTCCTTCTATCTACATATACAACTTGAACCTCTCTTGGATGAAAATCATACTCTACTCCATTTGCATCTTCAGCAAAGAAAGTGTTATCAAACATCCTAAATCTTTCAAACCAAGCAGTTAATTTTGCTCCGCTTTTAAAAAAGATTACAGGATCTTTTTGCCTATCATATAATTCTCCTGATCTTTTGATTAGTTGACTTCCAGGGATTTTATCACGAACAAGATCATAATATCTCTTTTGAACAAAGTGTTTAACTCTGTCATATGTTCTTAAAGCAAAATATTTAAGATTATCTAATTTTTTCATAATTAACTTGGATCTTCAACTCTATTTAAAAATAAAATTGATCCTGTTAAAGAATCGAGTACTAATTCTAAAAAAGGTCTATCTGCTACAAATTCTATTGGTTTCTCTCCTCCACCTGCACATAGAATTTCAATTCCACTTCCTGCAGCACCCTCTGAACCTTTTTCATCTGTTTTAAAATAAGTTTGGTGTACAATTCCATCTACTTTCAATGTTTGTTGCTCACCCACAATTTTTTCAAATTGGGCACTTTCTGAAAAAACACTAGACCAACCAAGATCTACCAAAGGACCTTTCAAATCATAACTTTGGGTAAGTTCATGTTTTGGAATTTCTAACCTTGAAAATTCTCTTTTCTCTGTTTTTTCATCTTCTCCAAAAACTTTTGCCTGTCCATTTAATAAAAAAGATTCTAAAGCATTTACCTTGATACCTGCTCTTGGAAGTAGAACTACTTTTGCCAACCTTCCCCCTTGGTAAGGTAAAATAACTGTTTGGCCCCAATTTTGTTTTACATACTGTAATTCAGGAAGATGTTCGCTTCTTTCTACACTTCCTTTTCTCATCATTGCTACTTTTACTTTTTCTCCATTTGTACGAGTAAATTCTTGTTTTTGAGTATATTGGGGTTCAAATGGCTCCTCCCAAAAAGCTTTAAAATAAAGTGCATTTGCAAGAACAAGGGCGGTCTCTCTTGAAAGAGAACCTTCTGAAAATAGCTGGGTAATTTTTCCTTCTGTTTTCTCACTTACCCAATGATTTATTCTACTTAATTCTCTTTCTGAATTTGAAAGAAAATCAGTTAATTGAATACTAGCACGATACTCTCTTTCCATAGTTCTTTTAAAATCATTTTTGAGATTATAAGAACGTTCTACCCACATTCCATTTGCAAATCTAAGAGAATATGGTGTTCTTTCTGGATTTAATGCAGCTAAAACTTGTCTAAAATAATGATGTCTTTCTTGTGGGTCCGCAGGAAAACCAAGTGTGGTTTCCATTATTTTATAAGTATCCCCTGTAGCCCCTTCAGCTAACATAGTTAATGCTGTTCTAAGACTTGCAGGTGAAATAGAAAGATTTCCTTGCTCAGTTTTACTTAAGGTATCTGCTAAAGATAATCCAAATTTTAAATCTGCTTCTGAAATTGCGTGAGTAGCATGATCAAGAACAGATGTGGTAACATAACCAAATCTAGAAGAATCATGAAAAGCCTCCTCATCCAAACCAAGCACGCCAAATTTCATCTCCTAAAGAGTATTTGATTTTTTTTAAAGATTATTATATTAAATCAGTTATTTTTTTCTTCTATCTACATATGCAACCCTAACATCTAAAGGTGAAATATCATAGATTGTTTTTTTACTGGGGATCATCATAGTACCGTCACTAGGGGTGTAATTCCACAAATCACCTTTTATTTTATTTCCATTTTTAAGAAAAAATATAGTAGGAGATGCACGATTACCAAATTCAATAGTTCTTCTAAGAATCTCTTCTCCCATAATTGGCAATCTTGTTAAATTATAATATCTCATTTGGAAAAAATTTCTAATATTTCTCAAACATGTTAAAAGAGTTTTCATTAATCTATTTATGAAGAATTTCTTTTAAAGATTATTATACTAGAATTACCTTGCAGAATCAGCCTGCTTTTCAATTTCTGTCTTCTTTTTGACAGCGAAGCTGTCATTTGAATTGTTTGCAGCAGCAATTATTTCATTTGCAAGTGTTTCTGCTATTTTTATTTTTTTATGAAAACACTTGTCAAATGCTCCATGAACCATGTGTTTTAATGCAACATCAATTCTTCTTTGTGGTGCTACATCTACTGCTTGAGGATATCTTGCACCACCATATTCAATAGTTGTAATTTCATCGTGAGGTGCGGCATTTTCAATAGCTTTTACAAGAATTTGAATAGGATTTTCTTTTGTTCTTTCTCTAATAATTTTAAGAGTTTCAATCATAACTTTAGCATGTTGATTATATTTTCCAGAAACTCTTGTGATAATTTTATGTTTTTTTCCTCTATGTCCTGGAACAGCCATTTTATTCATTAGTCTTTCAACAATATGAACTTTGGTTTTAGAAAATCTTTCTCTTGCTCTTCCATGGGTTTTAACAAGAAGTTTTGGATCAAGATTAATGTATTTTTGTAAACCCTGATCTGTAACTTGAATATTATCTGTATCAAAAATACCAAAAACTTTCATCTTATTTAAATTTACCAAATTTAATTGATTGAAAATTTATAATTTTCATCTTCTACCTTTTTCAATCTTGCCTTTAACAAGCATCTTTAATGGTTGATCATTAACTTTGATTACTTGAAATCTTACACATGGAATATCTCCTTTTGCACGACCCATTTTCCCACCAATACATTCAATCATAACTTCATCGTGTTCATCAATTTGTTTCTGTGCTAAGTTTCCGGGAACAAATGCAGAAACTTTTTTATTGTTCTTAAGTAATTGAACACGAACACATTTTCTCATGGCAGAGTTTGGTTGCTTTGCTTCTAATTGTATTTTTTCAAGAACAATACCTTTAGCTTGAGAAGTTCCACCTAGTGGGTCTGCTTTTTCTTTTAAATGAAGAGCTCTTTTCTTATATTTAGTATGGCTCCATCTAAACTTTTTCCTTCTCTTCTTCATCTTTCGTGCTGACATTAATCCCATTTTATAGAATAGATACCAAAATTGGCTTTATAAAGGTTACTTAAATTATTTTATGCCGGTCAAGATATTGTTTTTAACTAAAAAAGCCTTAACAATTTTCCATATTTTCTTATGACCCTCTATATTGGGGTGTAATCCATCATATAATAGTTTTTTATAATTTAATTTTTGGAATTCTTCAAATAAATTAAGAAAATAGATATCCTTCTTCTTACAAACTTCTTGAATTGCTAAAACATATTTTTCAATAATTTCATTTTTACAAAAATTATCTTTTGCCCAATTAAGTGGATTTGTTTTAGATTCATCTATATAAGAAGGACTAATGAATAAGACATTATCTGCAAATTTTTTAGAAATTTTTATTATTTTTTTAATATTTTTCTTAAAATTTTTTAAGGGAACTATATTTTCTTGTTTGCTTTTAATAAAATTTGAATCATTTTTTCCAACTTGGATTATAATTAAATTTTGTTTTTTATATTTTGGTTTTTTAGTTGTTCTTGCAGATATCTCATTCTTAATCCTATCTGATAAATCAAAAGAATCTTCTGCAGAAATTCCGAGATTCATTACTTGGTTATATCTACTTGTTTGGCTATACTCTTTTTTAAACAAATCTACCCAGCCCCCATTTTGTGGATCAAAATATCCCCAGGTGATACTATCTCCGAAAACTAATATTCTTACCATTTTTTAAAATCGCAAACAAAATTTATAAATGTTTATCCCTTAAACAAAAAATGAAAAAAATAGGAAAAGTTATGGACAAACTTGGGAAACACTTTGATTACAAAGAGAGGACTACTTTAAATAGAATGAGAAAGAAACCCAATGCATTTAAAATTCTGATTGCTTGTTTGCTCTCTTTACGTGCAAAAGATGAAACAACTGAAAGGATTTCTAAAGAGTTATTTAAAGTAGCAAATACACCTAGAAAAATAGCTAAGATAAATACTAAAAGATTAGAAAAAATCATATTTTCTACAGGACACTATAGAAAAAAAGCTCGTGTATTGAAACATGTTTCTTCTGAATTAATTAAAAGATTTAATGGAAAAGTTCCTTCAAATAGAGAAGATCTTATGTCTATAAAAGGTATTGGGCCTAAAACAGCTAATATTGTTTTAAGTTTTGCTTTTGATAAACCAGTTATTGCTGTAGATACCCATGTGCATAGAGTTTCAAATAGACTCGGATTAGTTAAAACAAAAACAGCTGAAAAAACCGAACCAGAACTTTATAAAAAAATTCCAAAAAAATACTGGAAAGAAACAAATGCATTACTTGTTTTATTTGGAAGAGAAGTTTGTCAACCTATTTCTCCAAAATGTTCTAAATGCCCTATTAATAAAGTTTGTAAGAAAGTAAATGTAAAAAAGTCAAGATAGTATAAACAAAAGTATTTTAAAACAAAAATATATGCTTTATATATAGTAAATAAAGTAATTGGAATTATTGGGGCAATGGATTCCGAGATTAAGGGATTTATTAGACACGCAACAAGGATTAGAAAAACAATATGGAATAAAATTGTTTTTTATGAAGGTGTTCTAGAAAGAAAAAGGGTAGTTATTGTAAAATCTGGATTAGGAAAAGTTTTTGCAGCTGTCGTTTGTCAAAAACTTATTGATCTGTTTAAACCAAGTAAAATTATTTTCACAGGTGTTGCAGGTGGGATAAATTCTAGATTAAACATTGCAGATGTAATTATTAGTAAAGATTGTATGTATCATGATTTGGATTGTACAGCAATGGGAATAAAAAGAGGACAAATTCCATTCACAAAATTTAGATTTTTTAAAGCTGATCCAAAATTAAGAAAACTTGCTCTTAAAACTAGAATTGAAAAACATAAGATAATTTCTGGGAGAATACTTACTGGAGATCAATTTTTAACAAAAACTAAGATAAAAACTCATTCTTATCTTAAAAAAGAACTAAAAGGGGATTGTGTAGAAATGGAAGGGGCAGCAGTTGCTCATGTTTGTACTATTAATAAAATTCCATTTTTAATTGTGAGAACCTTATCTGATAAGGCTGATAGTTCTGCTAAAATTGATTTTAAAAAATTCTTGCCTGTTGCAGCTAAGAATTCTTTTCTTGTTGTAAGAACAATTCTAAAAAACTTGTGATTACTTAGACTTCCAAAGACCATGAACAGTACAGTACTCTTTTGCTTCAATTGGATTGAAGCAGAATTCTGCTTCTGGTGCTTGACCGGGTTTTAGGAAAACTATTGAATCTTGTTTACCATCTGTTGCCCAAATAAATTCAATAAAATGAGCTTCTTCCATTGGATGTGCAACAGATCCAACTTTTACCTTGTTTCCTTGAATAACTGGAACATGTTTTTCATTTCCGTCATCTTCTTTTTTTTCTTCAAGTAATTTCATGGGTTTTCCACAGCAAACCAATTCACCTGCTCCAGAATGTTCAACTTGAACAAGATTTCCACAAATTTCACATCTATAAAATCTTTTAAATTCTGCCATTATAAAACTTTTAATTAAAATTAATTTAATTGCTTCTTACTTCAACTTTTTAAAAAAGTTTACTAATAAGTTTCACACTTTAATTGGAAATAATTCTTTGGATGACTACAAGATGGGCAAGCTTCTGGAGGTTCTGTTCCCTCATGAACATATCCACATTTTCTACAAACCCATAATTTTTTCTCTTGTTTTTTAAAAGTTGTTTCCATATCTACTTCTTCTAAAAGTTTTTTAAATCTCTCTTCATGATGCTCTTCTGCTTTTGCAATTGCTCTTAATCTCTCTGCTATTTCTTTCAACCCTTCTTTTTCTGCTATATCTGCAAATTCAGGATACATTTTGGTATGTTCATAGTTTTCTCCAGCAATAGAAGCTTTTAGATTGTCCATTGTCTTAGCTAAAGTAGTGGGACAAGCTGCTTCTACATTTATTTCATCAAAATTTGCTGGTGTAGCTGACTTTTCTTTTAACTGATTAATCAAACGAAAAAGCCATTTTGCATGTTCTCTTTCATTTTCAGCTGTTAAAAGAAATATTTCTGCTATCTGTTCATAACCTTCTTTTTGTGCAACTTTTGCATAAAAAGCATATCTGTTTCTTGCTTGAGATTCTCCAATAAATGCTTTCACCAAATTTTTTATTGTTTGTTCCATTCTTTTTTTTTGTTTTTAGAGTTTTTATACTTTATTATAATTAAATTTAAAAAGCTAGTTTGAAATTTATTAAAATGGGAAATGGAAATGGATTGTACTTGCCATGCTATTTAGTAGCATTAAGAGATGATGGAATACATAAACATAATCCCATAATAGAACATAAAAGAGGAAAGGAAACCTATGTTTGTTTAGAAACAAATGCAACAACATTGATAGGTGAAATTAACCATAGATTATCTTATGATTCTTTATCTAATATGCGAATTTCAGATGTTAAACATTTTGCAAGGCAAATGCATTTGCCTCCATCTACTGAATTAGTTTTTTTTCATGTATTAGATGAATCTAAAACACCTGCAACATTAGCAAAAACACCATTAGTATTAGATAGAATGGTGGATGTTAAAAGAGCTTCTGGGAGATTTCCAAAAAACATTGTACAATATGCTATATCTGCTCCCGAAATTTCTCCAGATGATTTAAAAATTCCTGTAGAAATACTATTTCAAAAAACTTTCTAAATTAAAAGAAAACCTGCAATTATTGTTAAAATTGCAAAGATTAATACAAAATATCCGAAGTTTACTTTCTTAGATAGTTTGATTAAATAATGTATTGTTAAAAATCCAAAGACAAAAGAAAATAGTAATGCTAGCAAGTAATTAGAATTAAATGCAAAATCGGATAAATTAAGAATTAAATTTCCAAATAAAACAACTGGCAGACTCATTAAAAAACTTAGTTTAAGTGCAGTTGTTTTATCAAATTTTCTTAGTAATAATGTTGAAACAGTTAAACCAGATCTAGATAATCCTGGAAGTGCTGCAAATCCCTGCATAACTCCAAGTAAAATAGAATCTTTTATTTTTATTTGTTTAGAAGTTTTAAAACCAGATTTAGATTTTATTTGCAAGAATGCTGTTATTAATAATAATGCACCGATCCCAAATGTGATAACTTTTACACCCACATCCATAACAGATGTTAATTCTAAAACGGTTTTTAATAAGAGAATTCCAATAATTCCTGTAATTATTGTTGAGATAATTAAGAATTTTAAAGTTTTTTTATCTTCTATTTTTTTTCCTTTTGGTTTAAATAATGTTTTGAATAATCTTCCAACATCTTTTCTAAAGTAAATTAAAGCTGCTAAAAAAGTACCTAAATGTAAGAATAAAGCTAACCTAACAAGTTCAACTAAACTTCCCGATGAAAAGAATGCACTTTTTACAAGAACTAACAATCCCTCTGAACTAATTGGGATCCATTCAGCAATTCCTTGAATTATTCCCAATATAATATTTTCTAAAATCATACTTCTAAAAGAGTATTAGAATTTATAAGTTTATTTCTTTTCTCTTACTGGAACCCCCAGATATATCTCTCTTCCATCTGAAGAATGGCAAGTTAGATTTACTACTGCTACTAATCCTTGTTTCTTAAGCCATGTAATATCTACTGGTTTTGATCTCCACAAAGTTTCTTCAGAATAATTAACATCAACACCTGGAGAATGCAATTCAAAACCATAATGTATCCCCACTTCCTCAGGAATAAAACCATATTCAACGTGATAAGAAAAAAAATGTTCACTTAAACCCCCATTTGGAGAAAAAATCTTTTCTTCTCTTCGAAATAAACTAATTCCTTGAACATTTTCTCCAGGAATTGAAATTCTCTCTAATTTCATTTTTAAAACCTGTTCTGCAGAAAGAATAGTTTCTGGAAAAAGGGGAATACCTCTAAAAAAGTCTCTTTCTGATTGAAGTCTTGATCCATAAGAATAAAATTTAGATTTTGATTCATCTAAAAATTCTGCAATTAATCTTGTTTTTTCTTCTTTAAGTTCTTGTTTTTTCTTCTTTTCTTCCATCCTAAATTTTCTATCCAACAAAAGTCTTAAAATATACTCTATCATTTTATTAAAAATTAATTAGAAATTCGCTTAATATTTTCTTGGTTTAATAAAAATATAACCAAATAGTTACATAACCAAAAGGTTTAAAAAAATAATTAATCTTAGTTCTTTTATGACACTAGAAATTGTGATTCCTGAAAAAAATCTAAAAAAAAGCAATATAAAAGATTTGATATTTTCAATACTAATTGAAGATACAGAAAAAACATTAACGCAATTACATAGGGAAATTAAAAAGAAGTATGGTGTTTCAGTTAGCTTTCAAGCAATAATCAAAGCAGTTAAGTCATTATTACTTCAGAAAGTCTTAAAAAAACATGAAAGATTATACTCTCTAAATAAAGATTGGATATTTGAAACTAGAAATTTTTTAGATCAAATTTATACAGAACATTTTAAAGTAAAAAAACCGATAAAAAAAATAGAACTTGGAAAAGAGGTAATTGTTTATACAGTTCATAATTTATTAGAATTAGACAGATTATGGAATGATTTGTTAACTAACTGGATAAAAAATGAAAAAAAAGATAAAAGAAATGTTTGGAAAGGAAAACATTGTTGGTGGCTGATACCACGTTTACAAGAAGAAGATATATTACATGATTTCTTATTAAAAAATAAAATAGAGACATATAATATAATTTCTGAAAATACAATTCTAGATAAAATCTCCTTAAAATATTATTCAGATAAGGGAGAATTTATTAAATCTAATAAAAGAACTAAATTAGAAAAAAATATGAATATTTCTGCTTTTGGAAAAATTATATTAAAATTTGAAATTCCTAAAAAAATATCTAAAAAAATAGAATCAATTTATAAAAAAACAAAAAAAATTGAAGACATTAACCTAAAAAAAGTCTTGGATATTTTCAAGGAAAATACAGAAATTGAAATAACTCTGATAAAAGATAAATATTTAGCAGATAAGATTAAAGAAGAAATTATCGATTATTTTAAATAATTATTCTACGGTTACTGATTTGGCTAAGTTTCTTGGTTTATCTACATCGCATCCTCTAGAAACTGCGAGATGATATGCAAATAATTGTATTGGAATTGTTGCAAGTAAAGGTAAAAGGTAGGGATTTGTATTAGGGATATAAATAACATTATCTGCTAAATTTTCTAATTCTCTTGTATCTTCTGTTGTAATTGTAATAATTTTTCCTTGTCGTGATTTTATTTCTTCCATATTTGATGCAACTTTAACAAAAGTTTTATCTTTGGGAGCTATGAAAAAAGAAGCCATGTTTTCATCAATTAATGCAATTGGCCCGTGTTTCATTTCAGCCGCACCAAGCCCATCACAAGGGATATAAGCAATTTCTTTTAATTTTAAAGCACCTTCTAAAGCAACAGGATAGTTTGTTCCTCTTCCCAAATATAAAAAATGATTTGCATCCTGATATTTTATTGCAACTTTTTCTATTTGTTCTTCTTTTTTAAGAACTGATTTTATTTTTTCTGGAATTTGATTTAATTCTTGAAAATGTTTTTTTAATTCGTTATCTGTTATTAATCCACGTTCTTTTGCAAGCCTTAATGCAAGAATATAAAGACAGGTTATCTGTCCAGTAAATGCTTTTGTTGATGCCACTCCTATTTCTGGACCAGCATGTAAATAAGCACCAGTATCTACAAGTCTTGCAATAGAAGAACCAACAACATTTACAATCCCAAAGGTTCTTACTTTTTTTCCTTGATTTTGTGCTTTTTTTATTACATATTCGATTGCCCCTTTTGTATCTGCAGTTTCTCCTGATTGTGAAACTGCAATTATAAAATCATTATCTTGAATTACAGGATCTCTATACCTAAATTCAGCGGCATCTTCCGCCTCACATGGAATTTCTGTTAAACTTTCTAAAACATATTTCCCATAAAGAGCGGCATGCCAAGCAGTACCACAAGCAACTAATAAAATTCTATTTATTTTTTTAGGAAATTCTGGATCTTGTTTTAAAATTTCATTTATTCCATCTATTCGAATTCCATCTTTAGAAATACGTCCTCTAAATGCATTATGAATTGTTTCAGGTTGTTCACAAATTTCTTTATGCATAAAATGTGCGTGATTTTGCTTTTCTATTTGTTCTAATGTTAAGGTTAATTCTTGAATATCTTTTTCAATTTTTATATTATGAATATTTTTTATTTCATAATTATCTTTAGTTGCAATAACCATATGATCATCTTCAAGATAATTTACTTTTCTTGTATGTGCAAGAAAAGCTGCAGCATCTGATGCAATAAAAATTCCATCATCTGATTGGCCAATAATTAATGGACTCCCTTTTCTTGCACCAATAATTTTTTGTTCTTTATTATTTAAAATCGCAAGACCATATGCTCCCTTTAATTCATTTAAAGTTAGCCTTACTGATTCTTCAAAATTATGTTCTTTATTAAACTCTTCAATAAGATGTGCAATAACTTCGGTGTCTGTATTGCTTAAAAATAAATGTCCACGTTCTTGTAAGTATTTTTTTAATGCAAGATAATTTTCAATAATCCCATTATGAACTAAAACAATTTCTTTATTACAAGAAGAATGTGGATGAGCATTTACATTATTTGGAATTCCATGAGTTGCCCATCTTGTGTGTGCAATACCTATACTTCCATTTAAATTTTCTTTTTCAGTTAAATTTCTTAATTCTTGAACTCTTCCTTTTGTTTTTATTATTTTTAATTTTTCATTTAATATAGCCACACCTGCAGAATCATAACCACGATATTCAAGCCTGGATAAACCATCTAATAAAATAGGTATTGCTCTTTTTTCTCCAATATATGCAATAATTCCACACATTAATCCATAAAATAATAACAGATTTTTAATTGTTTGCATATTATAGAATATATTCTAATGATTAATATAAAAAATATCTTAAGTATATACCCCAACACAATAATGAATTTAAAACCGAATATCTAGTATTGGTTATGGCTAAGTGGTTGAATAAGAGGGCCAGATTAGTAAGAAATAAAATAGATGTTCTTATTATGAGTCTTTTTCTAATTTTTTTTATTTTATTTGGAATTTTCTCAAAATATTTATCTGATAAAATTTTATTTGCATCTGGACTAAGTGGATTAATTTGGTTATTTTTTGAAGATAGTCTTAGCCCGGAATTTAGAAAAAAACAATATTCACTTTTTCTTCCAATTTGTATTGCAATGCTTGTAATTTGGATATTTATTAAATTAGCTTTTTAACGCTGTTCTAACGAAACATTTATAAATACAATTTAGGTAGTTTCTATAGAAAATGAAACTGGATGAGTGCCTTAATATCAAATCATATTCATACATTAAGGTATGATGTTGTAAGGGTAGTTATTCAGAAAACTCAAAAATTCTTAGTTTTGGTTTATATTAAAGCGATTATTTCCTAATTCCAGTTTATCCTGCTGGAGATTGCTGCTATCTAGCTTGGACTAAGCCATGCAAGTTACCGCATTTCGGTGCGGGGCGAACTGCTGAGTAACACGTAGTTAATCTACCCTTAGCTCTGGAATAACCTCGGGAAACTGAGGGTAATACTAGATAGGTGATAAATTCTGGAATGATCTATCATTTAAAGTTTCGACGGCTAAGGATGAGACTGTGGCCTATCAGGTAGTTGTCGGGGTAAAAGCCCAACAAGCCGAAGACGGGTAGGGGCGCTGAGAGGCGGAGCCCCCAGAAGGACTCTGAGACACTAGTCCTAGCCCTACGGGGTGCAGCAGGCGCGAAAATTCTGCAATGCTCGCAAGAGTGACAGAGCAAGCTAGAGTGTGTTTCCGTATTGGAAACACTTTTGTCTAGTGTAGATAGCTAGACGAATAAGAGCTGGGCAAGACCGGTGCCAGCAGCCGCGGTAATACCGGCGGCTCGAGTGGCAATCACATTTATTGGGTCTAAAACATTCGTAGCCGGCTTTGTAAGTCTTGTGTTAAATTGCCATGCTCAACATGGTGCTTGCACAAGATACTGTAAAGCTAGGGACTGGGAGACGTAATGAGTATGGAAGGGGTAGTGGTAAAATACTTTAATCCCTTTTAGACTAACGATGGCGAAGGCACATTACGAGAACAGCTCCGACGGTGAGGAATGAAAGCTAAGGGCGCAAAACGGATTAGATACCCGTGTAGTCTTGGCTGTAAACGCTGCCCACTAAACATTGTGATCTCCTCGAGAGATTGCAGTGCTGAAGCGAAGGCGGAAGTGGGCTACCTGGGGAGTATAGTCGCAAGGCCGAAACTTAAAGGAATTGGCGGGGAGACACTACAAGGGGTGATCGCGTGCGGTTTAATCAGATTCCACACCGTAAACCTCACCAGGAGCGACAGCAGGATGAAGGTCAGATTAAAGGTCTTACCTGACACGCTGAGAGGAGATGCATGGCCGTCGTCAGCCTGTGTTGTGAGATGATCTGTTAAATCAGATAACAGGCGAGACCTGCATGTGTATTTGCTAACTTGTACAGAAGCACAATACCCAGACTGCCTCCGTAAGGAGGAGGAGGGTGCAGGCAACGATAGGTGGTACGTCCCGAATCCCCTGGGCTACACGCGCGCGTCAATGGTAGTAACAATGAGATGCGATACTGAAAAGTAAAGCTAATCCCCTAAATACTATCTTAGTCCAGATTGAGGTTTGCAACTCAACCTCATGACGCTGGAATCCCTAGTAATCGGACATCATCAATGTCCGGTGAATGCGTCCCTGTCTCTTGCACACACCGCCCATCAACCCGCCCGAGTTATGTTTTGGTGAAGCTTCGTAAGGAGAAGAACCTGGGCATGATGAGGTAGGGTAAGTTGTCACAAGGTATCCGTAGGGGAACCTGCGGATGGATCACCTCCTATTAAATTTTTTGAAGAGGTTTTAAACTAATGATTCAAAAATTTTAATTAAATAACAAATCTAAGAAAATAACAGCGTCGACGAGTATCGGGTTCAAAAGGTTTTTAAAATAAAAAACCTGCTTAATATTACGGGCCTGTGGCTCAATGGTAGAGCGCTGCCCTTGCAACAAAACTTTCTTGAGGATATCTCAAGAAAAGCAAGATAGGCAGAGGTTCCGTGTTCGAATCACGGCAGGTCCACTTAACCTGATTCTGTCTAGATCATAATAATAATTAAAATGGAATTTCGAGAAGCATATCAAAGAATAAGAAATGGAATAGTAGATGTAGTTAGAGATATTAAACACGATATTTCAAATATGTTTGCTCGTCAAGAGGCTCCAGGATTAATGCCACAATATTATGCAGTATATGATGGAAAAATTCCATTAGCTGTTTGTACTTCAGAAGAAATGGATGGAAAGTATGGAGTAAGAAGAAAAATTAAAGAAACTATGCCTGAATGCAGAATAATGAAAGTATCTCCAAGAAAAGTAGGAGATATTAAACACGAAATATTTTGTAGAGAATGGGCAGATTTGTAATATTCAACTAAACTTTTGAAAAAAGTTTAATCAAAAATAAAAACTTTTGAAAAAAGTTTAATCAAAAGTTGATTCATATGAAGTTGGTAAGTTTTTGCTTATCGACGGAGTTGATGCTAAATGCAGATGAGACATTGTAGTTAGAAACTAAACTATGTGTTAGTGAGAGTTTTATATAAGTAGGATCCAATTATGCTGCGAGACGGATAGCTTGGCTTAAACTACTATGACAGACGTGGCAAGCTGCGAAAAGCGCGAGGGAGATGCATGCAGTCTTTGATCTCGTGATCTCTTAATGAGAAACTTTTAGACTTGTCTAAGTTCGTATTGAGGCAACTTGATATGAATGCATACCCAGGGAATTGAAACATCTTAGTACCTGGAGGAAAAGAAAACAATCGTGATTCCCTTATTAACAGAGAGCGAAAAGGGAATAAGGCAAACCGAATCCTCTAATGAAAGTTAGAGGAGATGTGGAGTGAGCAAGTTACTCCTGTAGACTTTCAAATCGAAGTGCTCTGGAAAGAGCTGCTATAGAAGGTGATAGCCCTGTAGATGAGAAGGTTATGGAGATTTCTTGTTTTCAAGAGTAGTGCATCCTGGCTTGGGTGTATGAATATGGTTGAACTAACAACCAACTTTAAATATGAGTTTAAGTCCGATAGAGAAATAGTACTGTGAAGGAAAGCTGAAAAGTACCTTTTGCGAGGAGTTAAAAGATTTGAAATCTCGTAGCTACAGTTTGTTACTGCTTTTTCATTTTATGAAAAAAGTTGTAACGTACGTTTTGAAAAACGGGCCAGGGAGTTGAGGTAAGTGGCAAGGTTAAGTCTTTATCAAGACGAAGCCACAGCGAAAGCAATTCTCAAAAAGAGCCTCTGAAAGGGGGTTAGTCACTTGCTTTAGACCTGAAGCCAGGCGATCTACTCGTGGATAGGATGAAGTCTTCCTAACGGAAGGTGGAGGTCCGAACTGGTGCTACGTGCACGTGCTCAGATGATCTGTGAGTAGGGGTGAAAGGCCAATCTAGCTTGGCGATGGCTGGTTCCTGCCGAAACATACCTACGTATGGTCTTTTCTTTATACATGTTAGCGAGGTAGAGCTACGGATTAGAAATGCGGGCGTTCTTGACGTCGGTTTCCAGTCCAACTCCGAATTTGCTAACTGTTCAAGTAAGGAAGCAGGGCTGGGGGGTAAGCTTCTAGTCCTAGACTCGAACAAGAGAGACTATAGTTAAGGTCCCGAAATACTAGCTAAGTGTTATGAAGGGAGTTTTTATCCTGAGACACTAGGGAGGTAGGCTTAGAAGCAGCCACCCTTTAAAGAAAGCGTAACAGCTCACCTATCGAGAATAAAAGCACCGAAAATTGACGGGGCTAAGCTAGTTACCGATACTATAGTGGTTCTTCTTTGAAGAATTCAGGTAGGCAGGCGTACTGATTGGGCAGAAGGTTCCACGTAAGTGGGATTGGACCGATTAGTAATGAGAATCCTGGTGTTAGTAGGATCCGACTTGTGTTAGAATCACAAGGGTCGTAAGGGCACGGGTTCCTTAGCAATGTAGATCAACTAAGGGTTAGCCGGTCCTAAGGTATACCTTAACTGAGTATATCAAATGGGAAGCAGGTTAATATTCCTGCGCTGTTTAAATTGCTGTGAGATTACTTTTGACGCTTTGGGATAAGCAGAGGGTATTCGCAAGAACCTCTTTTGCAAGAAAATTATGGAGTATTGTAATGATGAGAAGTAATGGAATTGTAAAAGCCAAAGTTTGTTGAATCCTAGAGCCCGTGAAAAATTAGTAATTAAGCGGTTTAAATATCCGTACCTAGAACATGCACTTGTGCCCTGGCTTAGAAGGCCAAGACCTGAAAGTTTAATGCTGGTAAGGGAATTCGGCATATTAGTCCTGTACCTTTGGTAGAAGGGATGCCTATGTTTGTGTTTTTTGAAATGAAAATGCATTTGTAGGTTGCAATTACAAGGATGGCCCGACTGTTTACCAAAAACGTAGCTGGTTGCAAATCTGAAAAGATGCGTACAACCAGTGAAGTCTGCCCAGTGGTGGTGTCTAAAACTCCTTTTCAAGGGAGCTAAGGTCCATCAAACGGCGGCGGTAACTCTGACCGTCTTAAGGTAACGTAATACCTTGTCGTCTGAATGGCGACTTGCATGAATGGCTTAACGAGGTTGTCACTGTCCCTACTAGCTGTCTTCCGAACTCTCCATCCTGGTGCAAGGGCCAGGGACACCTAGTGGGAAGCTTAGACCTTGTGGACCTTTACTACAACTTGTTGTTGTATTTTTTTATTAGGTACATAGCGTAGCTGGGAGAGATGATGTGATGCTTCGGCGTAGCGGATCGACGATGTAACACCAGCTATTTGATAAGGAACTACTCACTCTTTCGTAAGGAAGGGAACAGCAGCAGGCGGGTAGTTTGGCTGGGGCGGCCCCTGTCGAAAAGATATCGCCAGGGTCCAAAGACAAACTCAGTTGTGTTGGAAACTCAACGTAGAGTGCAGAGGCAAAAGTTTGTCTAACTGTGTCTTCAATAGAAAGAGACGCAGAGTTGAAAGACTGGCTCAGCGAACCTCCAAAGTCTCTTAGTGGGACTTGGATGTGACAGAAAAGGTACCCCAAGGATAACAGGCTTGTCGCCCCCGATAGTTCACATTGACGGGGCGGTTTGGTACTCCGCTGTCGGCTCTTCCTATCCTGGCTGTGCAGAAGCAGCCAAGGGTACCGGGGTTCACGCGTTAAAAGGGATCGTTAGCTGGGTTCAGAACGTCGCGAGACAGTTTGTTTGATATCTACTAGGTGTGTAGTTGCCTGAATGGAACGAAGGTTCAGTACGAGAGGAACGATTTTCGGGAGCCACTGGTGTAGCAGTTATCTTTATAGGGTATGCTGCGCAGCTACGCTCTGTGTTGATAAGCACTGAAAGCATCTAAGTGTGAAGCAATCCGTGAAAATAGGCAACAAAGGCCGTCATAAAAGATGACGTTGATAGAGTTGGTGTGTAAGTTTCGAGCTTTTGCGAGTAATTTAGCACGCAACTACTAAAAGCCTCAGATTTTACTTATATAAAATAAACTTTAATGAAAGAAGATTTAGTTTCTAACTACAATGTCTATGATTCTGTTTTTTGATGTTTCTTTAAAGTGGTAACATATTAGAAAGATTTATAAACCCCCTATCATTCTATTTTCCATGTCACAACAAGATGTTAAAACATGGGTTAGATCTAAACCAAAAATTAATACTGGAAAAATATTTTCACTTAATCAAGCAGCAACC
>Ga0272442_10002184_pt1 | contig 28705 bp, 25 predicted proteins | sample SSMForm2O_FD_200262 | JGI IMG/M metagenome (GOLD analysis project Ga0272442, IMG submission 200262) | Marine sediment archaeal communities from Little Sippewissett salt marsh, Falmouth, MA, United States - SSM-Form-2O | ecosystem: Environmental > Aquatic > Marine > Wetlands > Sediment ...
ATTGTGATACTTCTTTTCATGTTCGGCCTCCTTGTTTGCACCATTTGAGTGCGTATTTGAGCTAAGTGATTTTTATCACTCTCAAGGAGGTCGAACCTTTTAATGCCTTCTCATCCTATCTACGGCGGGCAAGCCCCCGGATACCAGTGAGCTTCTGGCAGAACTCTTAAAGTGCGAGGACTGTTTGAGTTGTAACACCATGTTTGAGTTCCGCAGCGACCGGAGGGAGCGAGGACTGTCTGAGTCGTCGCTCCATGTCTGAGTTCCGCAGCACTGGAAGGGTGCTGCCAGAAGCGATTGCCCCCAGGCAGGCCGTGATTATTTAAATCAGTAATAGCTTATTATGTTGAGGGCGTTGAGGAGGCGGGTGAACAGTTCGATGTATTTTTCGATAATTCTTTCGCCCCAGAAAAAGTATTCCAGCGCTCCAATTGCGAGAAAGGGCCCGAAAGGTATTTTATGCTTCCTGAAGCCTTTTTGATTCCTGACGCCCCTTTGCTTTTCGAAGCCGGTGTCCGTATTTTTATCTGAACGGCTGAATAACATCAGGCCGCCCCCGATGATGAGACCCTGTAGCGCCCCGGCGAAAAGGCTGAATACGCTCGCGCGTATGCCCAGAAAGGCGCCTATCATTGCAAGGAGCTTGGCGTCTCCCACTCCCATTCCGGGCGAGCCCGTAACAAGCCTGTAGCCCAGTATGAAGAGTACGTAAATGACGAGAAAACTCGAAGCCGCCGCGATGAGGGATTCAATAATTCCGGGGCCGAAGCCCGCGAGATTCGCAAGGAGCCCCAGCACGCATCCGCCCAGGGTAATGACGTCGGGCAGGAGCATGGTCTGCAGATCAATTACGGAGGCGACAAAGAGCCCCCAGATGAAAATAAAGTAAATGAAAAACCATGCCGCCAGATAAAGAGGCGCAGCATCGATGTTGAGCAATGCATGCCTGTACAGAAGCAGCGAGAATAGTGCCATTGTCAGTTCAACCAGGGGCGTCTGTACCCCTATGGGGTGATTACACGTCCGGCACCTGCCTAGAAGAAGAATGTAACTGAATACGGGCACATTATCGAACCATCTTACGGGCGTCCCGCACGAATCACACCTGCTTGCAGGTCGTACAACGGATTTTTCAAGCGGCCATCGATAAATAAATACGTTTCCAAAACTCCCCCAAAGGGCACCCCAGACTGCGGCCAGTATCAACCACTCCCAGCTGTATGGATCAATAAACATGCTTCACGGGCTATAGCACCTGTTTGAGAGATCATAAAAATAAAAAAATGGCGACGAACTCGAGGATGTGGGGGGGGGCATCCGGGGCAAGTTCGTCGCCAATCAGCCTCATATTGTGCATGTTTTGTGCCAACAAGAGATAAGTTGCTGAATACATTATGAGTTCGATTTTCCTGAACTTCTACCGCTGTTAAATTTTACAATACTACGGCAATTCATATTGCATGGTTGCAGCATAATTTTTCAAATGCGCAATCACGAACCGTCTGCAACCTTCTGCATTCACCGACAGCGTGCATCCGCCGTCAGTGCACTTTCCCCGTCGTGAACCCTGCGCGGTCTGCTGCACCCTGACACGCACCTTCGCACGCATATGCACCCGTCCCGCGTGTGCGATGAAGGCTTACGATTGATTGACATAAATGCACTAATTTTGATAATTAACGAATTACTCATTTAACGTATGGAAAAGGATTGATAAAACTAATTTATTAAAATCTATTCGTATTAAGGAAAGGAGCTGTTGTGCAGAAGTTTAATATAACTGCTTCCGGCGAAACAAACGTCGGAATGAAAAGGACGCACAACGAAGATACATTTTCGATTCTCGAAGAAGAAAAGCTCTACATTGTCGCTGACGGGATGGGGGGGCACGCTTCCGGAGAAGTCGCCAGCCAGATGGCGGTTCAGAACCTGAGGGATTTTTTCAAGGCAACGCACGAAGACCCTGAGGCCACATGGCCCTATAAGATGGATCGCTCCAGGAAATACGAAGAAAATCGACTGATCACGGGAATCAAGCTTGCAAACCTGAGGATATTCGAGGCTGCCCAGCGGGAAAAGAAGTACCATGGAATGGGAACAACGATGGTGGTTACATTCTTTGTTGATGATGGTGTATATCTTGCCCATGTGGGAGACAGCAGGATCTATCTCGTCCGGGAAAGTCATATTGAACAGCTGACGGAAGATCATTCACTTCTAAATGATTACATAAAAATGAAAAAGCTCACTCCCGAGGAAATAGAGAACTTCCCTCATAAAAACGTCATAGTGCGCGCGCTCGGCATGAAGGAAACCGTCAAGGTGGATTCCATGCTGTTCCAGCCCAGGCCGGGGGACGTTCTGCTTCTATGCTCCGACGGATTGAGCGGCATGGTTTCGGATCCTCTGATGCTCGAAATCGTACAGAGCAATTTTGGAGACATGGCCAAGGGGTGCAACGAGCTTATTGCAGAAGCCAACCGGAACGGAGGCCATGACAACATCACAGTGGTACTAGTAAGGATCGACGCCTGATCCCGCCCGCCCGCACACACTTTTTTCATCACGGAAAATTAATGAACACTTCGCGTTAAATTTCCGATAAAGAACGTTTTTACGGATAGATGCAGACATTGTACTGTTGACACTGCCAGTACTCGTTGGTAGTTTCATTTGTCTGTAGGAACAGGTTTTTTCGATATGTCTGTATGGCCACGGGAGGAAAATAACATGCCCAGCGAAGGTTCATGCGTTATCGGCGGAGGCATTACGATCAGGGGTAGTCTCAGCGGAAGTGAGCCCCTCATCATCGAGGGAAAAGTGGAAGGAACGGTATCCCTGCAGAATCATATGACAGTGGAGGAAGGGGGCGTTGTAATCGCCGATGTGGAGGTGGAAAACCTTACGGTGAACGGAGAAATCCAGGGAAACATTTCCGCCGCGGAAATGGTTTCCGTCAATTCCACGGCCAAAATCATAGGCAACATCAATGCGCCACGCGTGATTATCGAGGATGGCGCAAGGTTCAAGGGCAGCGTGGAGATGGATTTTGAACTGCCCGAAGACCTGAGGCAGTAAGCAGGAGATGACCGTACCTGACCGGCAGGTGAATCGAATCTCAAACCGCCTGGAAATTTTGCAGGCTCAGTAAGGAGGGCGTAATGGCTCACACTGTAATTGGCGGCTCGATAGTAATTGACGGGGAAGTTACAGGAGAGGAAGCCCTTGTAATACAGGGCACCGTGAAGGGCAGAATATCCCTTCAGGAGCAGCTCGTCGTTGAAGAGTCCGGGGTTGTTGAAGCCGACATTGAAACACAGAACGTCGACGTCAGCGGAAAAGTCACGGGCAACATTCTGGCGAGCGAGAAAGTGGAGATCTCTTCCGGCGGCAGGATGGTGGGGGATATCAAGGCGCCGAGAATCCTGATTGCCGATGGTGCCATTTTCAAAGGCAATGTGGACATGGATGTTTAACGGTTCGCTTTTACGGGCCGTAGGGGAGAAGCCGATATGAATGAGTCAACTACCGTTATTGGAGAACGAACTACAATAAACGGCAATCTCGAAGGTGATGAGGATCTGGTCGTTCACGGCCGGATCGAAGGCGGCATCAGCCTGAAGCATACGCTGACTATTGAGCCCACGGGCGTGGTGGTGGCCGAAGTGCAGGTGCGAAATGCTGTTGTGTCAGGCGTCATGGCGGGCAACATCACTGCGGAAGACGCGGTTCACATTACCGCTCAGGGCCGCATGATTGGAGATATCAGGGCGCCACGCGTGATCATCGTGGACGGCGCGTCATTCAGGGGCAGGGTGGACATGGGGGATCTGGACATGCCCCGTGCATCCGGGTCCGCGGAAGACGTCTCCAGGCCTGCGCCCGTTGCCGCCCGCCGCGTTCCCCAGGCGATAAGCACGGGCAAAGGTGCCGTGCAGGAAAAAGATGCGGAAAAAGCTGTGGCCCCGAAACCGGCGGTAAAACCGAAACCCGCGGCAAAACGCAAGCCGGCTTCCAAACCGAAACCCGCGGCAAAGTCCAGATCAACAAAAAAACAATCTGCGCCCGCAAAGTCCAAATCAAAGCCTAAGAAGGGCGGTTCAAAAAAGAAAGCGCCCGCTCCAAAAGCCCCGTCCGTCGGCAGGCGTAAAAAAGCCCGCAAGCGCTAACGGATCTTACCCGGCCATGAGCCGCAAGCACATACTCATTCTTCTGGTCACGATTTTATCTCTTCAGGGATGCGGTCCGCCCAATGTAGACATCTCCGAAGGAGCGAGGAAGCTCACGCCTTCGGATTACGAGCACATCATGGGAATATGGACGCGGGAGGAAAGCATCTACACACTGGACACCATGGACAACGTGCTCACGGTAACGGCCACGTACCATTCATGGGAGTTCAGGTGGGCCTATTCCGTGCGCTACAGTGACGATCACAGGCTCAGCCCGGATGAACGCGCCGAAGTCAGAGAAAATGAATTCTCCCGGTACAGGAAATTTCATGAATTCACCGTGGCCACCACTTCGGGCGACACGAAGTGGAGCGAGCTCGGGGAAGACTCGGTCTGGAGGGTGAGCCTTTCGAACGACAGGGGTGACGAGGTTCTACCGGAAAACATCGAAGAGATCAGAAGACCGACCCCGTCGCAGATCGCGTATTTCCCTTACATCGGCCCGTTCAGAAACGCCTACCGAATTAACTTTCCCAGGGTGCTCCCCGGCACAGAGGTCCCCGTAATCGGGCCCGACAACGAATACTTCTGTCTTAATTTCGCCGGGTCACTGGGTAACGGCAGGCTGTGCTGGAACATCTGAGCGCTCTGAAGAAAAATTGCCATGTCAGTGAAGACGCCTTCTCCACGATTCGAAATTGAAACGCAGTTCAAACCCTCAGGCGACCAGCCCCAGGCCATTGACGCGCTTCTCGAAGGTCTCGAAGCGGGAGAGACCGACCAGGTCCTTCTTGGAATCACGGGCTCCGGAAAGACGTTCACCATGGCGAACGTCATCAGGGAATCCGGCAGGCCCGCCCTCGTAATCGCGCACAACAAGACCCTGGCCGCGCAGCTTTACAGTGAGTTCAGGAGCCTGTTTCCGGAAAACGCGGTCGAGTACTTCGTCAGTTACTACGATTACTACCAGCCCGAGGCCTACATTCCCGCATCCGACACGTACATAGAGAAGGATTCCTCCATAAACGAGACAATCGACCGCCTGAGGCATTCGGCAACGCGCTCGGTACTGGGCAGGAAGGACGTCATCGTGGTGGCTTCGGTCTCCTGCATCTACGGACTGGGCCCGGCCGAGTATTACGAGGACCTCATGATCACGCTCAAGGATCGCGATTCAATCCTGCGTGATCAGCTCCTCAGGAAACTGGTCGAGGTCAATTACGAAAGAAACGATCACGATTTCCACCGTGGAACTTTCCGCGTCAGGGGAGACGTGGTGGAAGTCTTTCCCGCGTACGAGCAGGACGTCGCGATCAGGGTGGAGTTCTTCGGAGACACCGTGGACAGAATAAGCGAGGTGGATCCCGTGCGCGGCAGGGTGCTCAAGAAACTCGACAGGATCGACCTGTACCCGGCCAGCCACTACGTCCTGCCCCCGGACGAGCTGAAAAGGGCCATGAACTCAATAAGGGACGAGCTTGCACACGAGCTCCCGCTCATGACTTCACAAAAGAAGCTCGTCGAGGCGCAGAGGCTGAAGGAAAGGACCCTTTTCGATCTCGAAATGCTTGAACAGACCGGCTACTGCAACGGAGTTGAAAACTACTCGCGTCATCTTTCCGGCAGGAGCCCGGGAGAGCCTCCGCCCACGCTGCTGGATTATCTCAGCCCGGACACGGTCGTCTTCATCGACGAAAGCCATCAGACCATCCCCCAGCTCGGCGCCATGTACAAGGGTGATCGATCGAGAAAGCAAACGCTGGTGGAGTACGGGTTCAGGCTGCCTTCCGCACTGGACAACCGCCCGCTGAAATTCGAGGAGTTCCGCGAGAGGACGGGGCAGGTAATCCATGTCTCGGCCACGCCGGGAGACTACGAGCTTTCAAGAACGGGCCAAAAGGCCGTTGACCAGGTGGTGCGTCCCACAGGCCTTCTCGATCCCGCGATTACGGTCAGGCCCGCCCGGGGGCAGGTGGATGACCTTCTTGGTGAAATCCGAAACTGCGTGTCAAAGGGTGAAAGGGTTCTGGTCACGACGCTCACAAAGCGACTGGCAGAGGATCTGACCGATTTCTACAGGGAGGTCGACGTCAGGGTCCGCTACCTTCACAGCGACATAGGCACGCTCGACCGCATGAAGATCCTGCGCGATCTGCGCGCAGGCGAGTTCGACGTCCTCGTGGGCATAAACCTTCTAAGGGAAGGCCTCGACCTGCCCGAGGTCGCGCTCGTTGCCATCCTGGACGCTGACAAGGAGGGTTTTCTGAGATCCACGCGCTCGCTCATCCAGACTATGGGTCGCGCGGCCCGCAATGTTTCGGGCAGGGTGATTCTTTACGCCGACAATGTCACGAGGTCCATGCAGACGGCCATGGATGAGACCCGTCGCCGAAGGAAAAAGCAGGAAAAGTACAATGCCGAAAGGGGAATCACCCCGGCTACAGTGAAAAAAGAACTCGAAAAAGCGGGCCCCGGGTCGCCGGAATCAGACTACATGGATGTCTCAGGTGTAAGAGAAGAAGAGGCAGCATGGGAACAGGGTTATGAAAATCCGGCCGAGGCCGTGATCGAGCTGAGGGCGGCCATGTTCCGGGCGGCGGAGGAGCTCGATTTCGAGCTTGCGGCAGAGCTCAGGGACAGGATGCTCGAGATCACGGCCTCTTTTGACATGGAAAGCGCACCGTCCGAATCCGAGAGAAAACACAAGGCAAGGCGCACGCGGCCCTCGGGCAGGAAAAAGACACGCAGGAAGAAAAAGTAACCGCGCACAATAACGTGTGCGTACGCGTTGATGCGCGTGTGCTTTTCCTGCCTGTTCCGGCTAACTTAAAATACATTCACAACCATTTGGAATAATTAATCAATTGCCCTTGGTTCGATCATTTTCGTTACAGTCGTTACTGTAACGAAAGTCATTTTGCAGACTGATGAATTCTCAGTTAATCTGGCTTTTTGGTATGAATTTATCAGTATTCTGGCATTTTTATTATGAAGTTGATACTAAAATGGCCTTTTTAGTGCGAAATTATCAATCCATAAATTATTCTCCTGCACATCTTGCAGGGTAACATTATGAGATTATTAAATAATCATGCAACGACAGGATTCAGCCCACATGTATTGTAACCTCAAGCCTTTCGGGAATCACGAATTAATATCCCCCGCCTCTTCATAAGCCTGCCTGAGAAGATCCTCTACCCCGAGCCGCCTGGACCATTTATCAAGGTATTCCCTGTCCAGCGCCCCGGCCTGCACCTTCAGGACTCCCATTGCATCCCCCCACTGTCGATCCGATGTCGTGTCTCCCATGCGATACCACAGAAGTTTGTGAAGGAGCACATCCTCGGGACTGGCAAAACGCAGGCGGACATCATCTCCTTCAGAACCGATTATTTCCTCACGTCCGCGTTCCATCTCCAGGCGGAACCATTCCTCCCGGGGAGGAATAAAAACGTCCACCTTGAACATTGTTTCCAGGTGAATGACGTTAAATGAATCCCTTCCACGTATGGCGCTGAGGATCATCTCCTCATCCGCATAAAAGCCTTCACCCAGACCCCGGGCCACGGACCAGGCCTGATCAGGCCTGATTTCCGCCACAATGTCGGCATCAAGAGTAGCGCGCGGAATTCCATAGACCGAGCTGGCAAGCGAACCACCTACAACGTAGGGTATTCCTAGATCCCGCAGTACTTCTGCTACAAGCGAAACCACAAAGACCGGCTCGCTGATCATCAGTAACCCTCCACATCCGGATCCCACCCGAACACGCGACGCATGATCCCGGGATCAAGCCTGCGCGACGCCAGACGAAGCGCTGTCTCGGCAGCATCCGCTGACGGACGCCTCTGACGGATGTCGGCAAGAGCCAGTTCCTGCAGCGCCTGCGTCATTGCCCGCACGAGATCGATTTTCCGTGCCGGGGTCATGCGCCGGTACCCTTCGATAATTATGCTCTCTATTTCTGGATGCGTATCGTCCGGCATATGTTTTTTCTGCTTCATCTTCTTCAAGTCAACCATGATCCACGTCCGACTGCAACGATGCAGTGGCGCAGGATGCAGTGGCGCAGGATTTGCCGCCCCACTTGACCATGACTTTGCGTCGTGCTGTAGATTCGGTAATGAAAAACATCATACATTTCTTCATAGTGCTCTGCGCCGGGCTCTTTCTCTTCGTCGCGCTCTGCCCTGCGGCCTGCTCAAAGAAAACGGAGACTTCACCAGGCGTAAATCCGGAAAAAAGAGATCTCCCGGACATAGTCAGAAAAAACCTGCTGAAAGAAATCCCGGACATGAAATTCCGCGTGAACGCGGACCTCGGTGGAAAGGTTACGTATCTCGGCCTTGACGTGGACGCGGACGTTATCATGCCCACAAAGCCTTTCACTCTCACCCATTACTGGAAGGTGAAGGATTACGTTGATGGCTTCAAGGTCTTCACCCATCTGAGCGGGGGAAAGAAAAAGGGCTTCGTCAACGCGGATCATGATCCGGTTAACGGAAAGTTCAAACCAGACAGGTGGGCGCCCGGAGACATCATACGCGACACGCACACGGTTACAATTCCCGGGGACTGGAAACAGCCCCACGTGACCATTTACACCGGGCTTTTCAAGGGAAAGAAAAGAATGAAGGTCACGGGACCCAGCGGCGGCGACAACCGCGTGAAGGCGGCCGTTATTCCCGTTGACATCTTTGAACCGAGACCCGTGCCCGAAACCATCAATGCCGTAAAAACCCTCGAGCCCCCCGTGATCGACGGGAAGCTGGATGAAGCCTTCTGGGCTTCGGCTGTAACAACGGACAGCTTCGTCCATGTTCAGAAGCCAGGGGAAAAATCCGTACAGATCCGGGCAAAGGTAGCGTGGGACGACGCAAACGTCTACCTTGGCGTGATGACTGAAAACACACACCTGAACAGCCGTGAGGCCGTAAGAGTGCTTCTGGATGCAGACGGGGACGGAAAAGACATTGTCGAGATCAGGGTGGATCCCGGGGGACACGTTCACGACGCATCAAAAAGCAATACCCGGGTGGCCGTGCACGTGGATGGAACGATCGACAACGGCAAGGACACCGACAAAGGATGGAAACTGGAGATGGCGGTTCCGTTCAAAACAACTCATGCGGGCGAAACCGGCGACCTGTTCAGGATGAACATCTTTCATTCCCGGGGAGAAAAAAACGGCGGCGCCGTATCGGCATGGTCAGCCGTACCCGCTGAAGGACAAAACGATCCTTCGCTCTTCGGCTTCGTGACTCTGGCAAACGAACGTCTGCAGATTACGGGAAGGAAAAAGAGCGCATACCCCAACGTGCTTCTCATAAGCGTTGACACGCTCAGGCGCGATCATCTTCCCTTCTACGGTTACGAAAAAAACACGGCCCCGTTTCTGGGCTCGCTTGCGCAAAAATCCGTAGTGTTCGACGAGGCCGTGGCCGCCCATACCAACACGTCTCCTTCGCATGCCTCCATGATAACGGGCCTTTATCCCTCGTCACACGGGGTCAGGCGCAACTGCGACAAGCTCAGGAACGACGTGGCCACGCTGGCCGAGATCATGGAGCCCTACGGCTATCAGCGGGCGGCATTCGTAAGCGGATGGACGCTTGCGGCCAAGTGCTGCCGCCTGAAGCGCGGGTTCGAGGTTTACAACGACAAAAAGCTTCCGGACGGGCACCTGCCGGCTGAAAAGACATTCGAAAGAACGCTCGAATGGCTGTCCGAAATCGATCGTAAAAGGCCCTTTTTCCTTTTCTACCACCTGTTCGATCCTCACTTCGAATACAAGGCCCCGGATGAATACGCCAGGCGTTTTCTCGCGCCCGGCAAAAGCTCTTTCAACTATCCAATGAGCTACCCCAATGTCCGACGCATAAGGAAAAAGGGGCCGAGGCCGGGAGAAGCTCAGGAATACATCTCACGGTACGACGGCGAGATTCTCTATGCGGATCATTACGTGGGAATGCTGCTCGAAAAGCTGGATGAAATGGGCGTCATGGAAAACACCATGATCGTATTTACCACGGATCACGGCGAGACCCTTGACGAAAGGCAGCCGTTTTTCACTCACGGCGGCCGCGCTTACGACGAGCAGTTGCGCATACCCCTAGTCATTCACCTTCCCGGCAATGCCGGGGTAAAGGGCAGGCGTACGCACGATGTCCATCACGTGGACATCTTTCCCACCATCTGCGATTTCGCGCGTCTTGCAAAACCGTCCGGCCTTCCCGGTATATCGCTTCTGGACATCATGAAGAATAATCCGAAGAAGGAGCCACGGGACTTGTTCAGCCATGCAAGGCCCGAGCCCGATCACGTAAGCGGCCTTGAAGAAAAAATGGTAAAGGAAGGGCTGATATCCGTTATCAGGCGTTTTCCATACAAGCTCATAGCCTATCCCACGGCATCGGGTTTCACCTGGGAGCTGTTCAACCTGGAGAAGGACGCGGGCGAAAAAGAGAACATTGCGGCAGAAAACCCCGTACTTCTGAAGTCGCTGGACGAAAGCCTGCAGCATTGGCGCCATCTTACGGGCGCCGACGTTATCCAGCCGTCGACCACCATGAGTGAGGATGTAAAGGAAAAGCTCAGGTCACTCGGATACATGGAAGGGGATCAAAACCCCTCAGGCAAGGATTGAATCCACGTCTACGTTTTGACTTACAAGGTTTTCGACGATGCTCATTCTCTTCGTGTCTTCCTTTGTGAGCAGGCTGTCCATGTCGTGCACTTGTGTAGCGGCCGAATAAGTGTCCTTTTCGCTTAAGAGCAATGGTACGCCGGCCTCGTTGAACCTGGATATGATGCTGGCGGGCGGTATTACGCTGTTGGTCAGGAGCACCCCGGCCACGTCCGCCTTAAGGGCGGCCAGCAGCATGTCCGAACGATCGCCCGACGTTATCAGTAGTATGCTCTCCTTCTGGAAAGACGGGTTCCTTACAACGCTCTGGGCCGACATGGATCCCACAAGTATGTTTCTGACCGTGCTTCCGAGGCTCTGTTCCCCGGCAAGAACCTTGGCAAGGAGCTTGTTCACAACGGATGTAATTGTGATGTAATTGAGCTCCTCCACCCAGGGTATGGTGCCGAGCACGGGAATCTTCAATGCCTCGATCTCGGGCACGAGGCTTTCTTTGAAATCTTCCATGTTCGGTATCTTGTTTATGACGATGCCGGCGAAATTCACTTCCACGAGGTTCAGTATGTTCCTCATGAAGGCGGCATCATCCAGGATCTTGTGCTCGTGCCCCTCCAGAACGACAACGAGTTTTGAATCCGTGGTCCGGGCAAGGGACACCGGATCCATGTACACGAAACCGCCGTATGAAAAATCCCTTCCCGACTCGATCAGGACGCTTTTGGCCTTTTCTCCCGCTTCCTTCAGCATGAACTTTATCTTTTCCTTGATACCCTTCTCGTCATACATGTACCTCAGCTTGCTCTGATCGAACCCCAGCGGCATGTTCATGTCCGTCTGCTCGATGTCGAAAACGGACATTACGAGCGCGCAGTCGTAATCCCACAGCTGCTTTTTCCTGTACAGAAGACGGTCACCGAACGGTTTGAGGTACTGCAGTTTTCCTTTCAACGCCCTTCCCAGGCCCAGAGCCAGCGTGGTCTTGCCGGCATCGGCCCTTGTTGAGGCAATTACGACTGTTGCCATGATATCACTTCCCTCTCTTCGAGATGAGAATCCTGGCATCCACCGCCAGGCAGCCTTCACCCCGATCGTAGACTGTCAGGGGATTGATTTCTATATCCTCGATTTCATCCACGCTCATTATGAGTTTCTGTATCTTCACTATGGTCAGGATTATCTCGGGAACGTCCTTGAACTCCTCGCCCCTCACGCCCATGAGAAGAGGATACGATTTGATCCCGCTGACCATCTCGGAAGCCTCGGTCAGGGTGACGGGCAGACTCCTGAACGCCACGTCCTTCATCACCTCAACGTAGATGCCGCCGAGGCCGAACATGATGACGGGGCCGAACACCCGGTCCCTGCGCGCGCCCACAATGGTCTCGGTGCCGGGCCTGACCATTTTACATACCTCGATGCCCTCGATACGCGCCTTGCGGTTGTAAACCCGGCAGCTGTGCATGATGGCCTCCCAGGCGTCCATGACTTCGCTTTCGTTGTCCAGGTCCACGGCCACCCCGCCCGCATCGCTCTTGTGAAGAATGTCCCTGGAAACAATCTTCATGACAACGGGGTAGCCTATGCTTTGCGCGAATTCCACGGACTGCCTGATGTTCTTTGCAACCATGGACGCGGGCATACTTATGCCGGCCGCCCTCATCACGGCAGCGGCCTCCGGGGACAGGAGGAAGTTCCTGCCTTCGCTCCTCGCTTTCTCAATGATTTGTCTCACCGGCTCTTCGTCGATTTCCACCGATGCGAGCGCCTCATCCACCGGAGGCTGCGTCTCGATGCCTATGCGGTGGTGAAAGCTCCTGTAGATGGCGCCCATGGCGCTGACCGCGTCGTAGACCTCGGTGAAAACGGGAATGCGCTTTTTCATTAGAATGCGCGCGCTCGATTCCATCTTCTCACCGCCGAAGAGTATGAACACTATGGGCTTTTTCTTCCTGGCCTTTTCATATTTCTCTTCAATCATGGAGACGAGGGTGTCCGAATCCAGGCCCGCTGTCTCGCAGAAGAGCGTTATTATGGAATCGAATTCGTCGTGATCGATGGCGGCCTGTATTGCGTCCGCATAATCGCCCGCCGTCGCCCCCCCGGTCAGGTCCACCGGGTTCTTTCGCGACCCGAAGGCGGGCACGGTGTCCTGAAAAACTTTTTCCAGCGTTTCGATATCCGGGAAAAGCTCCACCCCGTATTTCTCGCAGGCATCCGTGGCCAGAACGCCTATGCCGCCCCCGTTAGTGATTATGACGGATTTTTCCCCTGCCGGATGAGGCACGCCGGAAAAGAACAGGGACCAGTTCAGCGCGTCCTTTATGCTCTCGGCCCTGAGCACGCCGCACTGCCGCATTATGGAGTCGAAGACCGTGTCAGCGCCCGCAAGAGAACCGGTGTGTGAAGCCACGGCAACGGCTCCCCTTTTCGACCGTCCGGACTTGATGACGATGACGGGCTTCACCATGGTTGCCTTCCTGACCGCCTCGATGAAGCGCGCGCCGTCTTTCACGCCCTCTATGTACATCATGATGATGCTGGTGGCCTCGTCCTTCACGAGGTACTCGACCAGGTCGGCCTCGTCCAGGTCGGACTTGTTCCCGACCGAAACGATGGCACTGAGCCCTATGTTCTCGGCCGCGGTCTTGCCTATCATGGCAACGCCGATGGCGCCGCTCTGCGTGATTATGGCCACCTGCCCCGGCATTATGTCCTTCGGGCCGAAGGTTGCGTTAAGGCAGGCCTTTGCCGAATAGATGCCGAATATGTTAGGGCCCAGCACGCGCATGCCGTATTTGCGAGCATAAAGCGCAATGTCACGCTCCAGCTCGATGTTGCCCACCTCGCTGAAGCCGCTCGTGATCACGACAAGGTTTTTAACCTTTTTTAAGGCGCACTCCTTAACCGCATCGAAAACGCGGCCCGCTGGAATCACAAGGCACGCGATGTCCACGGGCCCCTCGATGTCGCCAACGGATGCGTAGACAGGGTGACCCATAATTTCGCCGCCCGATGGGTTCACCGGATAAATGCCGCCGGCATAACCGCCGGACACGATGTTGTCGACCACCTGGTAACCTATCTTGGAAGGGTTTGAAGAAGCCCCTATTACGGCAACGCCCCTGGGCTCGAAAAGATACCTTACGTTATCCATGTCCTGCGCCATCAGTCTTCCCTGAACTTTATCGTAAGCTCATACACACCCTCGCTTCGCCTGCGCGCGATGTCAAATCCCGCCTTCTCGAACAGCCTCAGCATGGGCTCGTTTTCGAACAGCACCTCTGCCGTAAAGCCCAGGAGTCCTTCTGTCTTGGCAAGGTAGGTGAGGTACCTGACGAGTTCCATGCCCACGCCCTTCCTGTGCACGTCGTCCCTGACAACGAGCGCGAGCTCGGCTGAATGCAGGTTTTCCTCTATTCCGTACTGGCCTACGCCCACGACGACTTCCTTCTCCCTGTCCTCGAGCACGGCCAGGATGACCATCTCCCTGGTGTAATCGATGACGACGAATTCCTGCAGCCTCTCGTGGTTCATGTCCTTTCTCACGGACATGAACCTGCGGCGGATGCTCTTGTCCGTAAGGGAATAGAAAAAATCCTTCAGAAGCGGCTCGTCGCTGATCCTGACGGGCCTGAGAATGATGTCCATGCCCGCCCCCGTGGTCCTGCGCACCTCGATGTGCTCGGGATATTCGCCGCGCTTTCCCGGAACGAACGCCTGATCCGCGTAAATGAGGTTCAGCTCCTTGGCCTTCTGTATGAGGGTGTTCCTGAACTTCGGGTGGGCGATTGAAATCAGGCTCATGGCCCTCTCGCGTATGCTCTTTCCGGCAAGGTAGGCGATACCGTACTCGGTCACAACGTATTGCACGTCGCCCCTGGTCAGGGTCACGCCCGCGCCCTGCTCTATCATGGGCACTATCCTCGAGATCGTTTCCTTTTCCGCGGTGGACGGCAGTGTGAGTATGGTCTTTCCTCCCGGAGCGAGCACGGCACCGCGCATGAAGTCGGCCTGGCCTCCGATGCCGCTGTAGAACATTGTGCCTATGGACTCGGCCGTGGCCTGGCCCGTCAGGTCCATCTGCAGGGCCGAGTTTATGGCCGTCATCCTTTCGATGCCGGCTATTGAAACCGGGTTGTTGGTGTAATCAACGGGCCTGAACTCCACCGCCGGGTTGTCGTGGATGAACTTGTAGGTCTCGGCCGTGCCCATGCAGAAGGACGCCACGCTCTTGTTGCGGTCGCTGTTCTTCCTGGAGTTGTCCACCACGCCCATCTTCATCAGCTCGGCGATTCCCTCGCTGAAAAGCTCGGTGTGCACGCCCAGGTGCCTTCTTTCGCTCAGGCTGGACAGTATCGCGTTCGGTATGCTTCCGTAGCCAACCTGAATGGTGTCGCCGTCCTCGATGATCCTGGAGACATACTTTCCGATGCGCATGCTTATCTCGTCCGGCACGGTCTCCACGTATTCGAGCAGTGCCTCTTCGTGCACTATCACGTGATCTATCTCGTTCATGTGAATGAAGGTGTTGCCGTGAACGCGCGGCATTCGCGGGTTGAGCTGAGCGACCACGACCTCGGCAACCTCCACCGCGGCCTTTACTATGTCCACGCTCACGCCCAGGCTGACGTACCCGTGCTCATCGGGCGGCGAGGTCTGTATCAGGGCCACGTTCACGGGCACGAGCCCCCTGTAGAACATGGAAGGGACATTTGAGAGAAACAGGGGCGCGTAGTCGGCCGACCCCCGGTTCACGGCGTCCCGCGTGTTGTTGCCGATGAAGAACGAGTTGAGGCGGAAGTTCTTCTTGAATTTCTCGTCCGTGTAGGGGGCGAGACCCAGTGTCCAGACATGGAGAACCTCGGTGTCAAAAAACGCCTTGGGGTTTGACTCTACATAATCGATCAGCATCTGCACAAGCTGCTGCGGTTCACCGCAGGCCGTGCTTATGAAAATGCGGTCGCCGGGATGTATGTTGTTGAAGAGTTCGTTTGTGACAGCGATCTTTCCCGGATATTCTTCTTCGATTTTCTTTTCAAGCGCTGCAGCCCCCACGTCCCTGGCAGAGTTCGGCATGATTCCTCCTAAATGAGGCTGGTTGAAAAGTAGCGTTCGGCCCTGTCCGGCAGCACCGTGACAACGCGCGCGTCGGGACCGAGGAAACCGGCCTCCCTTCTCGCGGCCCATACATTGGCGCCGGATGAAGTGCCCACTAAAAGGCCCTCCTCCCGCGCAAGCTGCCGCGTGGCGGCCACTGCCTCTTCGTCCGTAACCTCGATCACGTGGTTGATTATCTTTACGTCCAGAACCGATGGAATGAATCCGTCCCCTATGCCCTGTATCTGGTGCAGTCCGGGCTCATGGCCTAAAAGGGCGGATACGTTCTTCGGCTCCACAGCGACTATGCGGATGTCCAGGTTTTTCTCCTTGAGGAACTTTCCCACTCCCGCGAGCGTGCCTCCGGATCCCACCCCGGCCACAAGGCTGTCCACCTTCCCCCCGGCCTGCTCCCATATCTCGGGGCCGGTTGTTCTGTAGTGAATTTCCGGGTTAAGGGGATTGGTGAACTGCCCCACTATCCACAGCGCGGGATCCTTTTCGACCATCTCCTTCATCTTCTTCACGGCGCCGTCGAGCGAGCCTTCGGCCGGCGTCTCGATGAGTTCGGCCCCCAGTGCTCGGACGATTTTCTTTCTTTCCTCGGACATGTTCTCCGGCATAACAATAATTACGCTGAAGCCCTTCTGCACACCCACAAAGGCCACGCCTATGCCCGTGTTGCCGCTCGTGGCCTCGATTATGGTCTGGCCGGGCTTGAGATCCCCTTTTTCGATTGCAGTTTCGATTATGAATCTTGCGACCCTGTCCTTTATGCTTCCGCAGGGGTTCAGGTACTCGGCCTTTGCGAGAATGCGGCCCCCGGTGCCGTTTTTCAGCTGTATGAGGGGCGTGTTTCCTATGCTGTCAAGAACGGACGATAAAGCTTTCATTTTCAAGCGCCTCCAGGCTCCACGATCAGGCTATGTAGTAGGAAATAATGTGTAAAGCAATATTTTTCCTGCTGCAGGCGTGCGTCGGGGTGTGCGTCGTTATCAGATATGTTTTCAAAAAAGGATTCGAAAAATCAGCCAAGGCTGTGAAGTTGTACGCAGTCCTCAACCGATACGTCATCCTGCGCCGAATGCCGGTAGCCGCGTACGGGCGTGATAATGCTCCTCTTTATTATGTTCTCCGCGCCAGCTGCTTTTTCCATTTCCTTAAAACCCTTTACGCGCAGCGATGGTGAATCTGACCACTTGCACTCAAAAAGCCTGAACTTCTTTCCCTGAGGCAGGATGAAATCGACCTCGTGTCCGTACTGATCGCGGTAAAAATACATATTCAGTCTTTTGCCGCGATTCGCATGCCAGCGGACAATCTGGCACAGAACCTGTGTTTCGAAAATCTGTCCGAGAAGAGCACTGTTCTCAAGATCCCCTGCCGAGTTCAGCCCTGCAAGATAGCAGCACAGGCCCGTGTCGAGAAAATACAGCTTGGGTGTTTTTATCAGGCGCTTGTTAAGATTGCCGAAATAGGGTTCAAGAATGTGAATTACTCCGGAGGCTTCGAGCACGGACAGCCACGCCCTTATCGTGTTGGGACTTACGCCCACATCCGAGGCCAGAGAGTTCATTGAGAGCAACTGGCCCGTCCTCAGGGCGCATAATCTGAGAAACCTGTCAAAATCCCTCAGATTGCGAACGTGTATGGCCTGTCTGACGTCCCGTTCGAGATATGTGGCAACATAATCCGAATAAAACCTTTCAGGCCTCATGCCCTTTGCATGAAGCTCCGGATACCCGCCCTTGAGCATGAGTTCCAGAAAATATTCCCCTTCGACCTTTTTCCGGCTCCATTTTTCTATTTCACTTAGAGAAAGTGAATTGAGTTCGATTATGGAAACGCGTCCCGCAAGGCTTTCGCTTATGTCCTGCATCAGCCTGAACTTCTGCGAGCCCGTCAGCAGAAAACGGCCGTTAAGATCCCTTGTGCCGTCAATCGCATGCTTTATGTACCTGAACAGGTTGGGTGCGTACTGAACCTCGTCTATTATCACGGGAGGCTCGTGCCTGGACAGAAACCGTTCACCTGCATTTTCGGCCATTTCAGCCGTTGCTGGAAGGTCGAGGCTCACGTAATTATGTCCCGGGAAAGTTCTCTCAAGCAGGCTGGTTTTGCCTGCCTGCCGGCATCCTGTTAAGAGCACAGCCGGTCTCTGCGATGCTGCTTCCTCGATTATGGGCTGAATTTCTCTTTGAATCCACATAGATGGATAGTTTGCAATTCAATTGCATATTTGTCAACAATTAACTTGATAAATCCCCACCACGGGTGCCGGACACCACGACAGGGCCCTTTCAAGGGTGCCGGACGCATTTTATTATGGAAGTATATTCTTCAGAATGCCTTGCCCGACTGCATCACGGTGTCGCAGTAGTAGCAGCGCACGTTTTCTTCGTCCACCCTTATCATGACGGGGGACACTCTTTCGTGGTGCTCGGGCCTCGTAATGCAGCCCGTGTTCGGGCACAGCAGATCGTGGAGGCCCTGGATTCTGTGCGGCAGCCGCATCTGCAGCTTGCGCGCGACCTTTCCCTTGCGTATGAAGTTTATCCTGCAGCCCGGGGACACCGTGCTCACGAGGCGCATCTCCTGCTCGTCCAGCTCCCTGTCCTCTATCATGAGCAGGCCCTTTATCCGTGCCGGCACCTTGTGCGAGCGCACTGTGCCGGCACGGTAGATACTGCTCCTTTCCCTTGTGTGCAACAGCCTGGTCAGGATTTCCTCGGAGTACGGCTTGAGATGATCGATGACAACGCCTTCCCCGTCGCGGATGGGGCGGATGGCCTGCTCTGTCTTGTACGGCTTGTGCATGATTTCCAGCTCGTCGTAGAACTCCTCGAGCTCCACCGGATCCTCGTACATCTGACCTTGGAAATCGTCGCCCATCAGTCCCAGCGACAGGGCCAGCTCCACCAGCCTGGTCGGAACGCCGTTGCCCGCCTGCGCCTTGAAAATGGACTTGGGATGGCAGTCCAGGCCGGGGTCGATGCTGGGCGCCTCCTTGTTCATGGGCAACGGGTGCATCAGGCCGAAGGAGTCCCTCGTGTTTTTCATCATCGCGGCCTTGAACCGGCCCGCGTCCTTGGCCCTTTCGTATTCGAGCGGATCCGGCATGCGCTCCTTCTGTATGCGGGTGGAATAGAATATGTCCACCTCGGGCAACAGGTCGTTCATGTTCTCGTGCACCGTGACGCTCACGCCGCCCGCGGTCACGAGATCGATTATGGGCTGCGGCATCCTGAGAGACGGATGGCTGTACAGATGAAGCTCTACGTCGTTGAACAGAGACAGGGCAATCGCGAGCGAGTGAACCGTTCGGCCGTACTTGAGGTCGCCCCCCATGCCCACGCTTATGCCGTCGAGCTTTTTCAGGTGCTCGTAGATGGTGAACAGGTCCAGCAGCGTCTGCGTGGGGTGCTCGTGCTTTCCGTCCCCGGCGTTGAACACTGGCACCTTCACGTGATCGGCCGCAAATCGGGCGGAGCCGTCCAGCGGGTGTCTCAGGATAACGGCGTCGCACCTGTAGGCCTCGAACATGTCAAGCGTGTGCCTGAGGCTCTCGCCCTTCTGAACCGACGTTCCCTCAACGCCCGTAAAGCCCGTGACACTAAGGCCCATTCTCATGGCCGCAATCTCGAAGCTCGAGCGCGTGCGCGTGCTGTTCTCGTAAAACAGGAGGGAAACGATCAGGTCCCTGTCCCCGGCCAGGCGATAGGCGTCCAGATCCTTTTCCGCTATCGCGCGCTTGATAAGGGCGGCCTTTGAAATAACGTATTCAATCTCGTCTCTCGTAATGGAATGAATGTCGGTAAGGTCCCTGTCGACAAACTTCATGTCATGTCTCCCCGGTGCTGCTGATGTACTGGCACCGCGTAGGGCGATAACCGAATTGATGCAAAAGATCAACCTCGGTCTTTTTCGCTTCCAGAAGCCGTCTTCAGATCGTCGAGCGCGGGCCCCGAGATCCTGTACACGGTCCATTCATCCAGCGGCCGAGCCCCGAATCTGCTGTAAAAGTCTATTGCGCTCTGATTCCAGTCGAGCACGGCGAATTCGATCCTGCCGCAGCCCTTTTCCCCCGCGATAGTGCCAAGCTCTCTGAAAAGCGCGCTCCCGGCCCCGCACCCCCTCTTCTGAGGGCTTACGAATATGTCCTCTATGTACAGGCCCGCCTTCCCCTTCCAGGTGGAGTAGTTGAAAAAGTAAAGGGCAAAGCCAGCGGGCGCGCCGTCGACTTCGGCTATGAGGCATTCAAACGGGCTGTGGCCGCTTTCCATCTGTTTTCTGATATCGGCTTCAACGGCCTCGACCGCGTCCGGTTCCCTTTCGTACTGTGCAAGCTCCTTTATGAAGCCGAGTATGATGCCGGCGTCACCGGCCGTGGCTTTTCGTACCTTTGTTTTCATCCGTACCCTTTTCTTCTCAATCACCCGTGCCCGTGGTCACGATACCCCGGGCCCGGGACAGGGCCTCTTCCACCGCAAGCGGATCAAGGCCCCCGCTCTGCGCCATAGTGCGGTTGCCCCCGCCCTTTGCGCCGATGCTTTCGAGCACCTTTTTCAGAACATGCGCCATGTCCACGTCCACGTCGTCGGACGCCGCAAACACCAGGCTGCCGCGGCCGTTGTGAACCGAGCCAAGCAGAGCGACCGTGCCGCTGTTTTTTATTATTTCCTTTGCCGCTTCGCGCACAAAGCGCATGTCCACGTCTTCGAGCCTGGTACACACGAGCTTAAGACCCGCCACCTCCTCAGCCTTTTCCACAAGAACGGGTATTTTATTTAACAGCGCGGCATGCGCGAGTTTTTCGTTTTCCTTCTTGAGCTCCTTCAACTGCTTCTGCGCCGCCTTTATCCACGCCGGTACATCTTCCACGCCCGCGCTCGTAAGCGTCGACATCAACCCGCATGCGTCCTGCAGCTCCTGGAACTTTTTCAGGCTTCTTTTTCCCGCGACAAACTCCACCCTTGTTGAGTTTCTCACCTTTTCGGTCTTCAGAAGCTTTACGAGCCCGGCCTGTCCGGTGCTTTTCAGGTGCGTTCCCCCGCAGGCCGAGCGCACGAGTCCGTGTATTTCCACGAACCGCACCTCTTCGTCCGGCCCGAGCACCTTCCCGGTCCTGAACTTCACATTCTCCTTCTCCCGCGTGATCTCGACCGTGACCGGCCTGTCCTCGCGCACTATGCGGTTGACCCCGTCCTCGAGCTCCTTCAGGGCACCAGCGTCAAAATTCTCCAGGTCAACCGTGGACGTCTCGCGACCGAGATGGAATCCCACGGTTTTCGCGCCCCATTTTTCACGCGCAACAGCCGAGATCGCGTGCTGTGCCGTGTGCTGGCATGAGTGATCGCGCCTCGTCTCCATGTCCACGCGGCCCGCAACCTCGTCGCCGACAGTGGGCGCTTTTCCCCTGATCATGTGAACGATTACGCCGTCGTCCTCCTGCACGTCCACAACATCGGCATCGCCCAGTGTTCCGCGATCGGGCGGCTGGCCCCCGGACTCGGCAAAAAACGCGGTGGCATCCAGTATCACGCCGCATTGTTCACCGCTTTCGCTCGCTTCGAGCACTTCGCGCACATCCAGCACAGTTGCGGTGAATTCGCTTAAATCCGCTTCCTCCCAGAAGATGCGGCGCGTTTTTTCAAACCGCGGCGAAGAGCCGCGCGTGCTCGTCTGTCTATTTTTCATCAGCAAGTTTCGAGAACGGATTTAATAATGTCCACTGCCTCGTCAACGTCCTCTTCAGAAAGGTTCATGTGCGTTACAACGCGTATTTCGTGCTCCGACAGAATGTTAATGAGCACGCCTTTTTCTTTCAGCTTCTCCTGCACATCGAGCGCCTCAATGTTTTCGGGAACAAAGAACCCGAAGATATTCGTTTCGACAGTGTCCAGGTCGATTTCGACCGCCGGGATATCCGCAAGCGCGCGAGCGAATTTTTTTGCAAGCGCGTGATCGTCCTTCAGCCTGTCCACGTTGTTTTCGAGCGCATAAAGGCCCGCGGCCGCCAGGATGCCCGCCTGGCGCATTCCGCCCCCGCACATCTTTCGCCATCTTCTTGCGTCGTGGATGAATTCGGCTGAACCGCAAAGCACGGATCCCACGGGAGCGCCCAGGCCCTTGGAAAGGCAGAAGCTCACCGAGTCAAAGCCTCTGGCAAGGCGCGCGGCCGGAGTACCCGACGCTGTCTGCGCATTGAATATGCGCGCGCCGTCGAGATGGGCCTTCAGATTAAGCTCGTGCGCGGTCTTTACAATAAGATCCACCTCGTCCTGATCCCACAGCCTTCCGCCCGCCTTGTTCATTGTGTTTTCCACGCACACGAGGCTCGTTCTGGGAAAGTGAAAGTGCAGGGGCTTTACGGCCTTTTTCATGTCACCGGCCGTGAACATGCCACCGCCCGGAAGCGTATAGAACTGCGCGCCCGCGAGCGCGGGACCTGCGCCTGTTTCGTAAAAGAAGCTGTGCGCGCCCTGGCCGCACAGGACTTCGTCCCCGCGGCGGCAGTGGCCCATTATGGCGCACGCGTTCGCCATGGTGCCCGAAGGCATGAAAATGCCCTCTTCCTTGCCCATGAGCTCGGCGCCCTTTTCCTCAAGACGGTTTATTGTGGGGTCCTCGTGGTAAACGTCGTCGCCCACGTCAGCCTCTGCCATGACCTTGCGCATTTCGGGCGTCGGCATTGTAACGGTGTCTGATCTGATATCGATTATTTTCATGGTCTTAAGACTCCTTATCAGGGGCAATAATAGGAGCCTGCCTTTTGCTTGACAACCTTCCCGCGATCATTAAGCTTTTGGCCTGCCTCGGACGCCGGCTGCTGCGAGTTCCTCCTCCAGTAAGAGGTTGCCCGGGGCATTGCCAGCGTAGCTCAGTTGGTAGAGCAGCTGATTCGTAATCAGCAGGTCAGCGGTTCAAGTCCGCTCGCTGGCTCTGAAACATACCGATTTTATTAAGTAATTGAGACTTACAAAATTGACCTTCAAAAATTAGCCCCTGCCGTAGTACCACCGTAGTACCGCGGCAAGGCTTCAGACATCCATCTCAAACGCCCTCAGATGCCTTCTGAGCCGTTTTCTCCTCTTTCACGGGTCCTAATAGGGTCTGAACTTACTCGGCTCAGAGAGGCTCTGAGGGGCTTTCCGGAGTTCTGTTCTTCCGGCTTTTTTCATGGTCTGGTGCCAAGCTTTTTCTTCCAGACATTCTGGATTGATATGCGGTAGAATCAGGAGTCAGGCAGTACCGTCTGTTATATGGGGAAGGAAACCCGATGAAGGCACCATATCAATCAGCAGCCCTTATCCTCTGCGCCCTTCTGGCTGCGCTGTCCGTTGATGCTCAGGAGTCATGCAGCCTCACAGTTCGCAAAGCAACCGGCACATCTGTAGGGCGCATCGACTCGAACGGCTATATCCGGAATGCCAGCGGTGCTTCCGTAGGACGCTTTGACAAGGGAACGGTCCGGGATAAAAGCGGGGCAGCAACAGGCAGGGTCGATCCCGACGGCACTATCAGGAAAAGTTCCGGAGCCGCCATAGGCCGTGTTGATTCAAAGGGAAGGCTGCGTAACTCAAGCGGAGCTTGCGTAGGCAGAATCGATCCTGACGGAACGATACGCAACTCAAGCGGCGCATCACGAGGTCGCTTTGACGGGTACACGCCTGCATGCAGAAACATCGCAGCCGCCTACCTCTTTTTCTTCGAATATGAAATTCTAAGCATGGTGAAATGTTCAAGAAGACATGCTCCAGAGAGTTGAAGAATTCGATGGATATTATCTGGAAAGAAGTTGCCGACATCACAAACCGTGGTCATGGCGTTGAGTTCTTCCACAAAGCACAGGAGGACCACAGTAACCATCCAGTAGCACTCGTGGAAAAATTCAAGTGGCTGAAAGACCCAACCGCCCGGGTTCAGGTCAGGATACTGGCTCCTGATTCAGAACTTCTTCAGGGGCTGTCAGTCGAACCTGAAGCCGTGCTGGACGATGTCAGATCAGCAGTAATGAAATTGTTGAAAAGAACCCGCCCTAAGTTGATCGGAAATATATCAGAGAACGTTTTTTTTGTTGCTAATGCTTAGTAAAAACAGCTTTGGGAAGGACGCGTCTTAATCTCAGAAAAAGTACCGGAAACAGATGTCAGCTTCGTAGTACTGCCGATTATCCGGGTTGTCAGGATATATCATGGTAAATCCTGCGATGCCGATCTGAATATCGGAAGAACCCGAGTAGTACAGTCCTGCACCTATATTATGTTTATCCGGAAGAACATCTTCTTCTCCTTCCATCCATCCAAACGAAGTTGAATACTCTGCTTGTAGTGCAAGTGGAAATACAGGACCAAGGTCAAGCGTAAGGTCTATTCCCATTCGGCTGCCGATGGTATTTTCCACTTTCCTGTCCATCAGAGCAGAGTCCATGGCTGACCAGTAGTAGCCAATATCAATGTATATAAGAGCAGAAAAATACTCACTGGCACCAAGGCCAAACATGAATGCCGGGGCAACAACGAAATTTTCTATCTTGATCAACAAATAGCGTGAAATATCAATATCCAGCATAATGGTATCCCTGATTTCTTCAAATGCCATCCTATTCTCAACATATATTTTCAGCTCATCCAGCATTCCTTTCATTATATGGAGGGGAGATATTTCACGACTCCTGTTATATTCCCCCCTCAGTCCAAGTGTGATTTTTATTCCGGGGTCTTCTTTTCTCTCGAAAACCATGAACTTCAAAATGCCTTCAAAATCATATGAACCTATAGCACCGAAATAAAAACTCGACCTGTCATTTATCCCTGCTGCCGCAAAACCTTCCCCCATAAGGTCAATTCCGAACCAGTCCAGAAATCCTATTCCTACACCGAGTTTTGTACCATATCCCATCACCTCAGCTTTGTAGTTATGTGATTCGTTATAAAAAGCTTTATAAAGAATATCTTCCATTTTCTGAGACATGTATACTACGCCTTCAACAAGACTCAGGTGTGAGGCAATAACCGGACTCGGAAAGAACATTGGCAGAAAGCTCTTTGATACACCGATATAACGTTCCTGTCCGCCAGTTTTGTCTGACTCTTCTTCTGGTTCAGCTTTGGCTTCTGCTTCAGTTTCGACTTCTTCATCAGTTTCTGTTTCGGCTTCTGGTTCTGACTCTGGCTCAGATTCTGTTAAAAATTCAGGTTCTGATTGCGTTACACTTCTGGTTTCCTCGGCTGGTGACGTTGTGTCAGTATCTTCAGCAGGCATTACATCACCCCACTTGTAATCCACGGGTTCTGTTGTATCTGTTTCCTGTGCAGCAGCACTTAATGAAAAGCAAAATACAACCAACATAAAGAAAATTTGTAGATTTTTTTTCTGCTTGCTGTTGAACATTATTTCATCCTCCCCACTAAGCGTTTAGTATTTTACCCTTTTTTGACCATGATATTTTAGTAATATTACTATGTCACAGCATTTTATGAAACAATTTTCCCCAAAGCAGACATGCAAAGTTCCATTCAACAGTTGAAGAATCTTTCAGTCAAGGACATGGTATAGTTTATGTCTGTTAAGGTTATTAAATCTGCAACGAAATTCAGGACTCCTGATACTGGTAGAGCGTTTAGCACGCTTGATAAATATTTATTCTTCGGCTTGATTTGCTACGGCGTTCAAACAATGGCACCCGAAAGATGTGTGTTTGCTAATCAAACCTTTGTGATCCATCCAGCCGAAACGAGATTTTCAATCGGATGAATGCCGGTTACTGCTGCTGCAACGATACCGAGAAATTGAATCCGGCTATGTCTATTTCGCAGCCTCCGGGAACGGGTGTCGTGGCCATGGTGGTCGGGTCGATGTTCACTTCGACCATGTGAGCATCTAGCGAACCGGAAAAGCTGCTGCCCGCAGTGCCAGTAAGCTCGCTGATTGCCAGCGTACCGCTTGTGGGCATGAAGGAATGATTAACTGAAGAAATTGATCCTCCGGCAAGAGCTACGCCCTCATAAAACAGCACACAGTTGACACAGGTCTCATAGCTGTTCTCGCTGCTGAGATCGATTGTGCCGGGAGCAATGGATGCTCCGTAGGATTCCCACATTTCAATTGATACAAGTTCGTCGATATACGATGCAGTGATGCCGTTGGTTCCCTGATATATAATTAAATATCCCTGCTGATCATCTGTTTCTGTTGATCCTATTTCCTCTTCCCATGCATCAGGATATTTGCAGTCATTGTCAGGACCATCTGAATCAGAATCGCTGTCTGAATCAGAGTCAGAATCGCTGTCTGAATCAGAGTCGGAATCGCTGTCTGAATCAGAGTCAGAGTCACTATCTGAATCAGAGTCAGAGTCGCTGTCTGAATCGGAATCACTATCAGAGTCGGAATCTCCTCCCCCCTTAGATTTGCCATCAGCATCAGAACCACATTCAAGCAGGATGCACATCATGTAATCTCCGCAATCACTAGATGTTTCGTCACAATTAACCATGCAGTCCATTTCCTCTTTTGTCGCAGTATCATGACAATTGTCTGCGCATTCATCCACTGAACTGTACGGAAAACCATCGTCCAGGCAGTCGGCCATTCTCTCACACATGGTTTCGCATTGATCGTCTGCGCAACTGATAAGCAAAAACAGAACAAACAAGATAGTTGCAACATACTTAACCTTGCAAAAGTTTAGCATTTTACCCCTCCTTGGCTTTAAAAATTAGTTTATATATTACCACACCAGAGCCATATATGGAAGAAGGATGCGATCAGTTAGCAAACACAGTTTTCGAAAATGTCCTGGGAATTCTTTCCTCCAACCACAATTGAATAGGGTATCATAAGCACATGGATAAAATTCAAAATATTCCTGAAGGGTACCGCGACGATGGCATTGAATTTCCTCTTGAAGACCTCATTGCCTGCATAGGCAGAGAGAAGTTCGATGCGGATTTTCAAAAAGCATGGCGGCTTCTTGCGGAAGTCGTTTCCGAGTGGGAGTCTTTTACACCCAGGGAATTGACAGAAGCCGACTTTGATATAGGCCATGTAAAATTCCATTCAACAGTCGGCGAGCCTTTCGGACCAAAGTATGTTGTGGTCTCTATCTGGCCCAGTCAGGAGATATGTAACGAGATCGGTCATCTCGAAGAGTACAGGATCGAATACGAATGGGCGTTGTCCCTGTCTGAAACCCGGATTGAAGATGCAGGATGTATTGGCTGATTATGAACTGGCACCCAGATCCATGTAACGCAGCCGGAAAGCCTTCAGCCATTTACGCCACTCATCATTCAGCTCGATTTCGTCAAAGAATGACATCAGTTTATCCAGAGGCATGTCCACGAAGGTATCATCAGACTCCCTGAGAAGAGCCTCATAGCCCTTGACCACTTCAGCGCACTTCCCGTCTTCATGATGCCGGACGAGCATCAGACGCCCTTTTGCATATTCTGAATCAGGATGTCGAAGCATGGCAATTGCTAAAAGATGATCCCGCCATAGCTGATTATGTTTGATGGCAGTGACTTCATCCCAGGCTTCGGGCTTCCAAGGCGATTTGTCACCTTCCATCCAGCGTCTATACTCCGGCTTGTCGTACACTCTGGGAGAAAAAGGTTCAGTAAGCTTGGTCTCAATTCCGACAAAGGACAGGGAACCAGACTTATCACGATATTCTACAAATGCGTCGAATGCAGTGTGGTCATCAAGATATTCCTCCTTGGGATCCGGAGCCAGTTCAAACTCCACTCTGGTCACACGGTCCAGCTCTTCCGGTAAGATTCTCTTCCAGAATGAAGTTGCAGTATCTAGATCATCAACCATTAGGCCAACCAGATTGAAACACATCGGCTGACTGGAAAGCATGTTCCTCATCAACCGGAATTCTTCCACAACACCTGTGGCTTGTTCTACTCGTTCTCTGGCCAGTTTGTGAATCCTCTGAGACAGAAAGTTGCATCCCTTGGCAGCATCTTTAGCGGTCAGCATGTTTCCATATAGTTTTGTTGAGTTCGGAGTAGGCCCTGTACCATATGGTACATCAAGGACGTTGGCTCTGTACCAGCTCTGATGAAGACGCATCCTTGCTGTAAATTCATCATCACCGGATGGCTGAGGTCCAATGGACAGGCGTTCTTTATTTTCAAACTTCATAATTTTCTTCTCTCACATGTCCTCAGTAAAGGCCATTTCCCATCTCTTCTCCGGGTTCATGAATTTTACTTTGCCGGGCTCGAAGTGTCCGGGATCGTATGGATGGTAATTTTTATGATGGCCTTTCAGCCATGAAACCATGTTTTCATATTCCTCGTGCTTTTTGTCTTTCAGAATCTCCAAAAGATCCATGTAACCCGGAATGCCGCCGCAGTCTTCAGGAGGACATGCGCGTTCTCCTCCAATGCATTTCGGGTACTTCTTGCCCTTTTCCCTGATCAGAATGCCTTCAAACACGACCTCATGCATCCAGTCGTCGCCGAAGTCATATACATATTCCGCAACTGTCCCTATTTGTGTGAAATATTGAAAAACAGGAATCTCCCATCCGGCAAGAACAATCGGATCTCCATCAAATCTGTCTTCGTCCGGAATGCCTATCCGTGTAACCGAACGGGCGTTACTGCGTTTGATGTGAAACTCATGAAGATGGCAGTCCATCCATCCCATGGCATCCTGTATTGCAACGTGCAGGTCCCAGAAGTTGTATTTCTCGGGCACAAGAATCCTCCTCCAGATGGTCGGAGAGATTCCTTCAAGCGATATTTTGAACTGGTAAACCAGATTTGCCATT
>Ga0272442_10002185_pt1 | contig 28698 bp, 31 predicted proteins | sample SSMForm2O_FD_200262 | JGI IMG/M metagenome (GOLD analysis project Ga0272442, IMG submission 200262) | Marine sediment archaeal communities from Little Sippewissett salt marsh, Falmouth, MA, United States - SSM-Form-2O | ecosystem: Environmental > Aquatic > Marine > Wetlands > Sediment ...
GACTACACCAGCGTAGTAGATTCTGTACGGATGCGACAAGGCCATGCGTTGGCGGCGTCCGGACGGCGTGGCGCGCGAACGCCGTGCCCGGTGGATGTCGCCAGGGCTGACGACTAGAATGCCTCCGATCGAATGAAGGATCGTGTTCCACAGCATCGCACACGTGGCCGACCTCATCATGAGAGGAGATGTCCAATGCCTGAAGCAACGAATCCCGTTCACGACACGTGGGAGAAACGAAGCGGCCCAGCCGTCTTCACGACCGTCAGTCGTGACGGCACACCGAATTCCATCTATGTAACCTGCATCGCCCTCTACGACGATCGCACCGTTCTAATCGCGGACAACTACTTCGACAAGACGCGACGAAACATCGAAAGCGGAAGTCCCGGCGTCCTGCTCTACATCACCGAGGACTCCAAGACCGTACAGATCAAGGGAACGCTGAGCTACCACACCGAAGGCCCGCTGTTCGATCACATGAAGTCCTGGAATCCCAAGAAGCATCCCGGGAACGCTGCGGTCGCACTGACCGTCGACGAGGTCTACAGCGGCGCGAAGCGGCTCCTCTGAAGGGGCGCTCGTCCTGTCGAGCGAAGAGGGAGGGCATGTCGTCGAAGACGCTTGGATACCGGCTGTTTCGGTGGGGTCGCATCCCGCCATCATGGCGCGAGAGGGTCGAATCGGAAGACATCTGCATTTGCGACGAGGGGGTCCCCATCGCGGTGACCTACCGCAACTATCGCGCGCCGGGCAAGCGATTCGGCTACCGGAGATCGTCGGGCAGCGGCGCCGTCGTGGTAACCTCTCTCCGTTTCGCCGTCTTCTACTACCGCTGGCCCGTCCTTGACCTGCCTCGAACGGATGCTTCCGCTACGTTGCGCGTATCCGCGTCGGAGTCCGGGGTTGTGACGATCGACTTCGAGGCCGCCACCCTGGACCCGAAACGAAGCGGGTCGGTGCGTGTACGAATACGCACGGAGCATTCGACAAGCATCGCCGCACTTATGAAGAGGGACAGTCCCCTTTTGTGAAGATGCCGCGAGGGGAACTGCTCCCCTTTTCGCAAGTTCTCTGCAGAAGACGTAGACTGAAAGCGTGGTCCAACCACGAGGTAGCTTGGGATTTGAGAGGTGATATCTGATGAAGCGAGTAGCGCATCTTGCCTTGCTGACAATGATCGTCGCCGCGGCCTGGTCGGGAGCCGTCGCGGCACAGTCCGAGGTTCACGGATTCGGATTCGGGGGTCCGTTCGCCATGGCGTTCTTCGCCGACATGACGGGAATCAACACGTTCCTATCCGAAAACGGCCTCCCTTCGATGGGTGACGTCCTGCTCGGCGCCGGCGGCAACGGCCGTGGCGGTGTCGTCGGTGGCGGCGCCGCGGGCGGCATCGGATGGGGGCTGACGGCGCAATCGGCCTCCGAAGACCGGCGCGCCGAATTCGTCTTCGGTGGCGGCGGCTTCGACATGGGCGCCGCGGTCGGAGGCAGTGAGAGCTCGGTTCTCACCTTCGGCGTGGTCCTCGGCGGCGGAGCCAACGTGCTGACGCTGACCGGACCGACACTCGGCACGGAAGGAGTCAGCGCTCTGGGCATCGTTCCCGAGCCGACGACGCGTGAGCTGGGGCGGGTGATCGGATTCGTGCAGCCGTATCTCAGCATGGCTGCACGTCTGCTGCCGTGGATGGGATTCGAATTCCGCGCGGGATACGTGCTTCCCGTCCTCGGATTCGACTTCGGCGATCAAGTGGGCATCCCCGCACCCTCGCTGGACTTGGCGGGGCTGACGGTGAGTTTCGGCTTCGTGTTCGGCGGCATCGGATCGATCGGCACGGACTCCCAAGACGAAGAGACGTCGGCGCGCCGCGAAGTGACGCAGGTGTCGAGCGGCTCGTTCGGCGTCGATGCGAACACCGAGTTGATGATCGAGAACACGCTCGGGGACATCGTGATCTCCTCGTACGAGCAGGACGCCTCGCAGACCGACGCAAGCGCGGTCGAGTGGCAGGCGACGCGAACGGCAAAGGAGAAGGACATCGACGAGCTCACCGTCGAATCCGGCGCGACCGAGATCGGCGCGTCCTTGACGACGAGTGGATCCGGCCGTGTGGACTACGTGTTGCGCATTCCGTCGGGCGTCGACCTGAAGGTCCGCAACGGGACCGGCGACGTTACCCTCGTCGGCCATGACGCAATGACGATCATCCTCGAGAACGGCGTCGGCGAGGTCAATGTAGAGGACGTCAGTGCCGCTGCGCTGATCGTCGCTGCCGGCGTGGGGGAGATTCACTTCCGCGAGGTCGATGCGCTGACGTTGATCGCCGATCTCGGTTTGGGCGAGATCACCCTCGACTTGCCGCCGAGCGCATCCGCGACGCTGATGGCGAAGGCGGGGATCGGAGACGTCGACATCGATCAGTTCCCAGGCATGACCGGCGGCGTCCACGGACTCCTCGGCAAATCCGGCGACGTCACGCTGGGCAACGGAGAGAACAGGATCGAACTGACGACCGGCATCGGGTCGATCAGCGTCGACCTCGACCTATAGCAGACAAGATCGTTCAGGAATGACGGCCGCCGCAGCGATCCTCCGCGGCGGCGGCCCGGCTGGCTGGTATGCGTTACGGGGATTCCTCGCGGTCTCGGACCGCCTTCTCCCACAGATCCTCGGCGGTCTGGACCTGATTGAGGTAGCGATACAAGCCGTCGTGCGCCATCAGTTCGTCGTGCGTTCCTTGCTCGGCGATGCGCCCGTCTTGCAGCACGACGATGCGATCCGCTGTGCGAATCGTCGAGAGCCGGTGAGCGATCACCACCGTCGTTCGCCCCACCATCAGACGCTCTAGTGCCTGCTGGATCAGAAGCTCGGTCTCGGTATCCACCGACGAGGTCGCCTCGTCCAGGATGAGGATCGGCGCATCTTTCAGCACCGCACGTGCGATCGCCAGCCGCTGACGCTGCCCTCCGGACAGCTTCACGCCTCGCTCGCCGATCATCGTTTCGTACCCTTCCGGCAGACCCTCGATGAACTCGTGGGCATTGGCCACTTGGGCGGCAGCCATCATCTCATCGTCGCTCGCCGTCGGACGCCCGAACAGGATGTTCTCGCGAACGGTCCCGTGGAATAGGAAGACGTCCTGCAACACGATGCTGATCTGCCGCCGGAGGGTCTCCAGCGTGAAATCACGCACATCCCGGCCGTCCAGGCAAACCGTCCCGTCGGTCACGTCGTAGAAGCGCGGAATCAGCATCGACAGCGTCGTCTTTCCCACGCCCGTCGGACCGACCAAGGCGACGACCGATCCGGCAGGGACCTCCAAATCGATGTGCTCCAACACCATGTCGCCCACGCTGTAGCGGAAGCTCACGTCCTCGAAACGGATCATCCCTTCGGCCCGCTCGGCGAGCTCGATCGCGTGCGGCCGCTCGGCGACGTCCGGCTCCTGCTCTAGGAGTTCGCTGATCCGGTCGGCTCCTGCCAAGGCCTGCTGGATGCTCTCCCAGACGTTGCTGAGCGCGCGCACCGGTTGATACAGCAGCTCCAGATACAGGAAGTATGCGACCAGGTCGGCGACCGGCAGGGCGCCGTCCAGCATCAGCCTGCCGCCGAAGTAGATCAACACGATCGTCCCCAGCGCCGACGTGAACTCAACCGACGGATGGAAGACCGCCATCAACCGAAGGGCGCGCAACAGCGAATCGCGATACCGGACGATGCGATCCCACACGCGATCCGCTTCCGTCTCTTCCCGCGTGAACGCCTGAATCTCGCGGATGCCGGAGATGTTGTCGTTCAATGCGGCGTTGAGTTCGCCAAGTTCGATCTGACGCTGACGAAACGCAGGCCGGACGAACCTCGCGAATCCCCGCATCGCCAGCACAATCAGCGGGATCGGCATCATGCTTAGAACCGCCAACTTCCAGCTCATGCTCATCAGTACGGCAGTCACGCCGATGAGCATCAGCACGTTCACCAACACGTCGGGAATTGCGTGGGCGACGAGCTGCTCGAGCAAGTCCGAGTCGTTCACCGTGCGGGACATCAGCTGTCCCGTCTGCTTGTCCTCGTAGAATCTCAGCGAGAGTCGCTGCAGATGCCGATACACCTGATTGCGAACGTCGGCCACCACATGCCAGCCGGCGACGTGCGCAGCGTAGCTTCGCACGAATTGCATCAGCGCACGAACGACGTAGACAGCGAGTGCCAGCAGCGCCAGTCGCGAAAGGAGCGGAAGAACCTCCGTCCCGGCGCCCGGTGCGGTGACTGCGCTGACCATGGTACGGACCAGCCACGGCGCAACCAGCTGGATTCCCACCAGCGCCAGCATGCTGACCATCGTCAGCCCCAGGGGTAGTTTGTAGCGTTTGACGTGATGCAGGATCGATCGAAGAGAATGCACGTTCCAAGGCCTCCGTTCGCAAGATGGTCGGTTTTGGCAAGGGCAACTCGGTCCGCCTGATTGACGCATGATTCTACTCACATCGTTGGCAAGCCGCGAGCAAGACCTGACAACGACGCTGTCTCGAGGCGAACGAGTACGGTCAAGTCATGGAGCGCTCTCTGATTGCGCACTTTGTCGATTCCATCCAGGCGGGACCTCTCATCCATTGGGCTTTCGACGCAGCATTCTGTAAGGTATGCTCTCGTGTGAAAGGGCGCGAATGTCGACATTGCTCCGCAACTACGGTGTCATCCTCTATTGGCTCGTCTATCTCCTGCTGCTGATGCTGCCCAAGTGGCTGTATCGTGCGGAGCACGTGTTCGAACGAGAGGATGTCTTCAAGGGCTTCCCGCGGTTTCGGCGGATTCTCGATCTGTGGCCACGCATCACCAGCGGCCTGACGGTCATTGTGCTCATCGTCATCTTCGGGATGTGGTTCAGCCCAACGTACACGCAATCGCTCACCATGCATGCCATCGGCGTCGCGTACGGCGCGATGTTGGTGTTGGATGCCGGAATGGCGTGGGTTTGGGGCATCCGGCCGCTGTCAGGACTGCGACAGCGCTACGTCGTTCCAACAGAAGGGACGTGGCGCGCCATGGTGCAGTTCACGCTGTCCCTGCTGTACATGGCCGTGCCAATCGCGTTCTTGATGAACCAATAGTCCGAACGCGCATTCGGTCACCGCAGTGCACGGATTTCGCGAACCCGCCGGGAGGGCGGGGCCGAACGCGCGCTCAACGAACGAAGCGGGCGAACAAGAATCGCCCGCTTCGCTTCTTCTTGAGACTTGAGCTCTCAATCAGTCGCTCGACGCCGTCACCAACAACGTGTAGCCGAATGTCTCATCGCCGTAATAGCTTTCGACGACGAGATAGTACGTCCCGGCCTCCAGCGTGGTCTCGATGCGGCTCCATGTCCCGTTGGAGTCGTCGTTGTACGCGACTTCCCAGAGATCCTCATCGTAGACGGCGAGGGTCGTGTCGTACGCTTCGCTCGTCCCCATCTCGGGGCCGGTCTCGCAGACGAGCGTCGTCTCTCGGTCCAAAACGATCCGGAATGCATCGATGTCCGCATCAAGTCCGATGACGGCATTGACGAGGACGGCGCCGGTGGAGATGTCGATCTCCTGGGACTCTGTGTCCGCATCGTTGGGTTCGACTTCGTCGACCGCTTGAACGCGCCGCGTGATCACCTCGAGTTGATAGGGCAGGAAGCCCTCCTGGTACGCACCCGCCTCGACCGCAATGAAGTAGTCGCCGGGATCGAGCATGGTGCTGATCCGACTCCACTCGTCGGTCTCCGTGTCATCGTTGTCCGCGACCCGATCTCCGTTCGGCTGGTAGAGGGTGAGGTAGGAGTCATGGTCGCCGAGCGTTCCCTGCGCTGCAGTCCGAATCTCGATCAGACACTCTTCCGCGATGGTGATCGCGTAGAAATCGACGTCGGACACGCTCTCAAGCAAGCCGCTCGATGCCCATTGATCCGTTTCCGACCCTACAGGCTGAAGAGGCACTGCGGTGGCTGACGTATCGTTCGGCTCCGCATCGACGATCAGGAAGACGGGCTCCAGCATTAATCGGTATGCGGCGATGCCCACCAACGGATACACCGTTTCCTCGACACGAAGCGCGTACCGTTCGCTCGCCGTGGGCTGGACGAGAAGGCGGCTCCAGTAACCGTCTCCGGAATCGTCGTCCGAGGTCACGGGAAGGTAGCGTCCTTCGCCCTCGTCGAAACGGTACAGCACCATTGCGGTGTCGCCCGCCGAGGCCCCGAACGTCTCGATGCTCAAGACGTTCGCATCCAGCGGGAGTCCACTGGCAGGGATGCTGAACCGATAAAAGTCCGCGTCTCCCGCCGGTGCGAGCGCAGCCGAGAGCAACACCGGTCCGGCGATCTCACCGACGTCGTTCGCTTCTGTGAGTCCGTCGTTGCCTTCGGTCTCCGCTCCGTTGTAGATCGTCAGTACATAGCTCACCTGTTCGCTATCGACACTGTCCACCCGAACGCGGTACGTCCCCGCGTCCAGCGTGATGGATGCGTCGCCTGATTCCAAGCTGGCAATGTGGGTCTCGTCCTCTTCAAAGACGAGCATGCGCAGATCCGCAGATCCTCCGACGGTGCGAATTCGAAAAAAGACCCCGGTTTCGTCCGCGGCAACGTCAAAGGTGTACCAATCCAGTTCCCCAGCGTACGTAAGTTCGCCGGATACCGACAGCGTGGCGAACGCTCCGGAAAGACTCCCTATGTACGTGGGCGCCGACTGTCCATGCGTCGCGAATCCCAAGCCAAGGGCAAGAATCATCATCCATGCGAGAAGCCATCCGCGTTTCATCCTATCGACCTCCTCGTCAAGACGTGCTATGACGCCTCACGATCCAAAACCTATGGTCGCACCGAGCGCGGGCAACACAGGCAGCAGCGCCATCCCGAAGAACTCGGTCCATCCTTCCGGAATTCCCAGCGTGTACAACAGGGGTTCGGTAAACGCACTGGCAAGCCCACCGGCAATGCCTCCCAAGAAACAGCCGCCGATGTTGCCTTCGACATTCCAGATCTTCCCGGCCGCCAGAACGCCGACCGCCGCACCGACACCGTCGAACAGCGTGAGTCCGCCGATGACCAGTGCGGTACTCCCCCATGCTACATCGATTTGAGGTCCGATCTCCGCAATGGCGGTAACCGCGATCACCGCACCGACCAGCCCCCCGACGGCGCCCAGCCCGAAACAGCCCAGCCATTCGCCGGGACTCGTCGGTCGCGCCACCAGCGGAACGCTCGCCAGACAGATCGCGAGACACAGGACAGCGATCCGCCGTCCGATACGAGAGTCTGCACCCATGCCCGCCTCCTAGATGTCGATCCGTGTGCCGACCGAGACATCGATGAAGTCCTCGCCGAACGCTGTTCGGAACGCAGAGATGGCTTCGTCACCCGTGCAGTGACATGGGGCGGCTCGACGGACGCCCAGCGATTGGAGTTCCTCGATGGTCCGGCGGACGGCGTCTTCGGATTGGCGAAACAGGTGCAACCCGCCGATCACCAGATCGAGCGGCTCTCCGGCAAGATCGGTCGCGCGGCGGGCAAGCCGCTGAATACCCATGTGTGCACATCCCGTCATCAAGACGGGCCCGGCCTCGCCGTCGATCAGCAGCGCTTGTTCGGGGATTTCCCGCCCCATCTGGCCGATGGATCGAACGCCGGGAACGACGTCCATCGGCGACTTCACCACGTGCAGTTCCATACGAGAGCGATCGATGTGCGCATATCGCTTGGCGAACGCTCGCGGGACATACAGGTGCAATCCTTTGTGGAATACGCTGGAAACCGCTCCGATGTGGTCACAATGCTCGTGTGAGAGAACCAGTGCGGCGGCCGAAGACAGGTTCGTACTCAGGTGGGCCGCGTTGTGCTCCAAGACCAGCTTATCGGCCCCTGTGTCAAACACGAGTGTGGAGCCTTCCGTTTGGACGAAGGCGGAGAACCCCCACCCCGAGCGAAGCTCACCTTCAGCATGGTTGTCGTACAGGATCGTCAACTGCGTCATCTTGTCCGTCCTCCTCGTTTTGGGTGTTCGTCTCGCGCGTGGGTCACAGGCCGATCGACACCTCGGCGCCAACCTCGGCGGTAATTCCCCCTGCCCCGGCTCCAACAAGCGCATACGCATAGAATGCGTCGAAGCAGATCTCCAAACCGATATCGAACGCCATGCCGAAGCCTGGGACAAGATCGATGACGGCATTCACGTAGCCGCGAACCGCGTTCGGGTTGCGCGCGAGCAATGGGAGAAGGGTCTCCGCTCCCGCCTCAAGCGACAACCCGCCGGCAAGCGGTCCCGCAAACAGTGTCCAGTCGGCCGCAGCCAGCGCACCCACCGTCAACGTCAACGGGGAATCCCAGACCGTCGCAATCGACCAAGCAATGGACAGATCGAAATCCGCTCCCAACGCGTGCGTCCAGGCACCTGCGGGAAACCATCGAGGCCCCCATCCCACACCGCCGCTCACGCTGATGCTCGGCCGATCGGCAAGCATCCATTCCGGCGGACGAAACTCGATCCAGCCGCCCGTCCAGTTGAGCGCCCATGGCGCAAGCGAGAGATCGACGTTGACGCAGGCCGATCCCATGTCCCACGCGAGCCCGGTTTCTAGTGACTGATCAGCTGAAAACACAGGAAGGAGCAAGATCTCCGTTTCGCTCGTCGTGTAGAACGGCGCGATGTCGATCGCCAGTATGAGATGCGCTCCGACCGCACCGTCGGGCATTGACGCGGCCGCTCCCCACGTGAGGACGACGTCGTCATCAGGAAGCGTACAAAACGCATCGTGCTGCGCCGCTCCCACGCTGCACACTACGATTCCTGCAAGCAGCAGCGCCAACCATCCCGTCATTCGATGCATGCGATTCCCCCCTCATTTCGCACCGCCGCCGATAGACGGCTCGTGTGAGTATCCTTAGTTCTAGCCGTTCTCGCCGACAAGTCCAAATCCGCGCACGTACGTCTCGCCAGCAACGTACAGTTTGCACGGGTCGGGCGTCTACCGACAGAATCGCCCCATGAATGCGCTTGAGCATGTGAAACATCTCGCACAGGAGATCGGTCCGCGCGGATCCGCAACCCCGCAGGAGAAAGCGGCTGCGGACTACGCATCGGAGCAACTGGCGTCGATGGGGCTGTCCCCGACGGTGGAGGTGTTTCGAACGGCACGATCGGCGTGGCTCCCCGCCGGCCTATTCTGGAGCGTCCTGCTGTCCGCCGGGTTCCTGTTCGTCGGAGGAACGCGCGTCGGTGCAATCGTTTCCCTACCGGTCGCCGTCGTCGCCCTCGGCTCGATCATTCTCGAGCTGACCTTTCGCACCAATCCGCTTCGATGGGTACTGCCGAAGGGCGACAGCCGGAACGTATGGTCTCGCATCCCCGCCTCGGGCGAGCGCAAGGGGTGTGTCATCTTGGTTGCACATCTGGACACCCATCGCACGCCGCTCGTGTTTTCGTCCGACCGTTGGGTGCGGTGGTTCGCACGACTCGTTCCGATCGGTTTCGCCTTGGCCTTCCTACAGATCGCCATCATCCTCGCGGGCATTCTCCGGCCCGAGATGTGGATCCGCTACCTCGCGATCGTCCCGATGACGGCATCGTTCGGGTTGCTGGCACTGATGCTGCAAGCGGACTTCACGCCCTATTCCCCCGGCGCCAACGACAACGCGTCGGGCGTCGGCGTCGCCTTGAGCCTGGCCGAGCGTCTGGCAGTACGTCCGTTGGAGAACACGGACGTATGGGTCGTTCTCACCGGAAGCGAGGAGGTCGGAAGCTACGGGGCGGATGCGTTCCTCAGGCACCATCGTGGCGACCTGCACGGTGCGGCGTGGCTGACGATCGACACGGTCGGAAGCCGCGACGGCGTCCCCGTGTTCCTCGCGCAGGAGACCTTTCTGAAGCCTGTGCGCAGCGATCCCGGATTGCTGCGGATCGCGCGCACGGTCGCCGCCCATCATCCCCAGTGGCACACACGTGAGAGCACGGTAAAGGGCGCCTACACCGACGGTGCACTCGGCGCCAAGCACGGTTTGCGCGTCCTTACGTTCGAGAGTCACGCGCCTGACGGCGGGCTGTCGAACTGGCACCGGCTGACGGACACGGTCGATTGCCTGGGCGAGGAGTGCTTGCTCGCCTCCGAAGCGTTCGTTCTTGGCGTGATCACGCAACTGGATGCCGAGACCGCGCGGATCGGCGAGGGCTGACCCGGATCGGGCCGTCACATGCGTGCGTGTCGTGATGGGGTCGAACCGTTTGGCCCTTGCAGAGGAAACCGCTAGCATGACTCCGAAGGAAGGGGGGGTATTCGATGATTCGAGGGAAGAGAACCTGGCTGCTGGTTGGTCTGATTGCGGTCGTCCTCGTGCTGCCGATGCTTCAGGCGAACGCGGGAAGCTCTGAGTTCGGGTTCGGTGTTCCGATCACGACCTCATTGAGCTTTAGCTCATTCGGATTCGCACTGGAGGCCTATTACCGAATGGTGGGAGGATGGCTGGCGTGGGAGACCGCGCTGCACACGGGCTTGAGCTTCAGCAGTCTGTACATCCGAAACACACTGGCAACCGCCGGCGCGTTGTACTTGTTCGCTGGGCACCTAACGAACCTGCTGCCGTACTTCGGCTCGACCTACTTCAACGCCGGCGTCGGTCTGGCGTTCGGGCAGGCGCTTGTGTTGCGAGCGTCGCTGGCGTTGGCGTTCTCCTACAGCGGGGGCAGTTTCTACTTCTTCCCGGAGTTGCGCTTCCAGGCGGGGCTCGACCCGTAGGAACGCTGCACGCGCCGGGCGTGCGTCGTCGCCCCTTCGGTGCGCTACACTCTGCGCGCACCGAAGGGAGGCCGGAGCATGGTGATGCCGCTGGAGGTACTGGTTTCGGTTCGCGAATCGAGCGAGCGCTATCGAGCGCGTCTGCTGGACACGTCAGAGGTTCACTACACGTTTTGCGAAACCGATGCCGACGTGGCTCAGTCGATCGAACACGCGGACGTGATTCTCGGATCGATCGCATTCCCAGCTGAATGTCTGGATCGCGCGCGGCAACTTCGCTGGATTCAAGTAACCGCCGCCGGTGTCGACCGGTTCCTGGAACGCGTCCGCCTCCCTGACCATGTGGTATTGACCCGCGCCGACGTGGCATTCGGCGATCAGATCGCCGAGTACGTGCTCGGGCATCTGCTGGCGCTGACCCAGCGCGTGCGTGATGTACATCACCTTCAGCGAACTCGGACGTGGTGCCCGCTGTCGGTCGGGTTTCTCAACGGTCGGACGATGGGGATTGCCGGTACGGGATCGATCGGACGAACGGTCGCGCGGCGCGCCCGTGGCTTCGGGATGCGAATAGTGGGGTTGGCAACGGCTGCTCGCGATCTGGATGGATTCGAACGCGTCTTCGGCCCCGAGGACAAGGCCCAGTTCCTCTCCCAATTGGACGTTCTCGTGCTCTGTCTACCGCTGACGGAGAGAACGCGCGGATTCATCGGAGCGGCGGAGATCGATTCGATGAAGCGCACCGCTGTGATCGTCAACGTCGCACGCGGCGCAGTCATCGACGAGAAGGCTCTCATCGACGCGCTTCGAAGAAAGCGGATCCGTGCGGCCATCCTCGACGTCTTTGAGCACGAGCCGCTTCCTCCCGAGCACACCCTCTGGGAACTGGAGAACGCGACCGTCACCTCGCACCATGCCGGACTGAACGTTCCTGACGAGATCATCGACTTCTTTCTGGAGAACCTGCGTCGCTTTTGCGCCGGCGAGCCGCTGTGCGGAAGCGTCGATGTCGGTCGCGGGTACTGAGCGGGCCCGTCGTCGGTCGTTCGCAACATCGTTGTGCCGATGGTCCCATTGCTCTACAGTAGTCGTTGAAAGCATCGAAGGGGGGAATCATGGGACGCACGATACTCTACATTCTGATCGGCGTGTCCGTCGTCGGAGCCTTGGCCGTGTTGTTGCTTCTTGCGCCTCCGGTCGAGACCGCCGAGCCCGAGACCCAAGTGCAGGAGACGGTGCAAGAGACCGTGGCGCCTGTGGAGACGGACGTCTCAACCGTCACGGAGGAGACCACATCCGAGGCTGCAACAACGGTCGACGACACAACGGATGAAACCGAGACGGCCGAGCCCGTCGTGCAAGACACGTCGCCCGTCGTACAGGTGGGGTTCCTGATCGACGGCACGATTACGCCAGGGGAATACGCGAACCAAACGACGCTCTCCGGAGTAGATGTGTACTGGACCAACGACGCCGAGAATCTGCGCATCGGATTGGTCTCGCCGGGTACCGGGTACGTTGCCATCGGTTTCGAGCCCGAGAGCCACATGCAAGGGGCGAATTTCATCATCGCCTCGATGCACGAGGGGGTATTGACCATTCGCGACGACTACGGCCACGAGTCGTTCGCACACATCGAGGACACGGCCCGCGGCGGAACGTACGACATTCTCGCGGCCGCAGGCAATGAGTGGCCCGATCAGACCGTCGTGGAGTTCGCCATTCCACTGGACTCCGGGGACGCGACGGACAAACCGCTGAGACCGGGACAAGAGGTCACGATCCTCGTCGCCTATCACAGCATGCTGGACAGCTTCGCGAATCGACACACCCTGCAGGCAACAGGCTCTATCGTTCTGGATCCCGCGCCCTAGACGTGCGCCGCCTGTGAGGGAACAGGTCTCGGAGCCGTCGGCGTCCGAGCCGCCTCTCCCGTCGTTTGTTGGACAAGAGCGGTGGAGGTTCCGCAGGAGGGTATTGGCTCATCCCTGGGTTTCGACTACAGTGAACCCGGGAGAGTCGCCAGACGAGGAGGGGTGTGGACATGTGGGTACTCGATCGAACGGAACTCATCTTGATTGGCGTCGTGGTCGGCGTCGTCGCACTGATCGGCCTGACCGCACTGCTGACGCCGGAACCGGTAAGTGGTCCCGTATCGACGACAGGCGTCGCAGCACAGCCAGAACCAGAGCCGGAACCTGAGCCCGCGCCGGTCGTCGCCGTCGTGCCGGAGCCTGAGGCAGTCGAACCCAAACCCGAGCCGGAGCCCGATCCCGCCCCTGTGGCTGCGGGAGGGGCAACGTCGTCGACGCCAATCGTGGACGGAACGATTCGCACCGCGGAGTACGCGCACGCTATGGAGGCGGGCGGCTTCCGTGTCTATTGGTCGAACGACGCCAATGTTCTGCGCGTCGGGCTGTTCTGCCCCGTCACCGGGTATCTGGCCATCGGCATCGACCCGGATCATCGGATGGAAGGAGCCAACTTCATCCTGGGCGCGGTTCGCAACGGACAACTCGTGATGCGGGACGACTACGGAACGGGAACGCTCACCCACAGCGCGGATGTCGACCGCGGAGGCACGAACGACATTCTTGCCGCCGCCGGGACCGAGACGAACGGTCAGACAACGATCGAGTTCATCATCCCCATGGATTCGGGCGATCCGTACGACAAACCGCTGATCCCCGGCCAGACCTACGAGGTTCTGATCGCATTCCACGACACGAGTGATACGTTCTCGACGCGACATTCACAGCGCGGATCGGGCCAGATGCGACTGGACGACTAGAGTTTCCCGCTGGGTTGCTCAGCCCGTATCCCCACGTCGGCCGATGCGGTATTGCATGATATCGTAACAGTGTTACAATAGCCCCATGACCAGACTCATCACCATGATCTTCGGACTTGTCGTTGCCGGTTTCGTTCTCGCCGGTGTCATCTGGCTCCTCTGGTGGCTGTTCGTGGTTGCCGCGGTGGTCGGCGTCGCCGGGATCGTTTGGCGCACAGTCACCCGACGGTAGTCGGGCGTCCATTCATGGCACGGACTCGCGCATGACGCGCACGCCGCACGAGGCGCCTCTGCCGTACGTCGCTCTCTGTCGTTGCGTGCGCGGCACGGACTAGGTGCCGAAGCCTCGCGGTAGGCCGGTGCATGCGTGTTCGACCGTGAGTTCGCCGACGCAGATCGGTTTGCCGTCGGCCATCCACGCGGAGATGCCGCCGCCCAGATCGTACACGCGCTCAAGGCCCAGCTCGTGCATCATCTGGGATGCTTGCCCGGTACGGTTCCCCGTCCGGCAGTAAATCAGGTACGTCGTGCCATCGTCCAGTGCGGCAAGGTCCTCGCGAAACGACGGCGCGTAGAAATCCAGGTTTTCTGCCCCCGGAAGGTGGAATGCGGCCACTTCCTCGGCGGTCCGGATGTCCAGCAATACGAAGTCCTCTTGGCCCCGCAGTCCGTCGATCACCGTGATGGCCTGCGCAGGTGAGATCACACCGTACGGAGCCAGCGGTTCGTCTGCGACACCTACCTCTCCGATCGTCGCGCTCGCACACCCGCCGAGTGCGACCAAGGAGACAAGCAGCCAAGGCATCCACTTCATCCAGGTCGGCCGGTTCATCCAATCCCTCCTGAGACTGCTGATGGAACCCAGTGTCCCGTGCTTGTGTGTTCGCCGTGGCAAGACGCCGTGAAGGTTCGATGGGGATTCGTCAAGCACCGGATCGGGAGCAAACGCTCCGCCCGCTGTGGTGAGGTCACACGGTCGCGTCTGACACAGGTCACGCGTCCAGGCGGTCGACAAGCAGCGTCGTTTCCTCGATTCCTCGGACCTCGACAACCGTCGCGGCGGGACAAGAGCCGCCATCCACGACCCGTGCGCCCCAAATCTCCCCGTTGATCTTGACCTGTCCTCGCGGAGTCAACGCTGTCACCGTCTGCGCGCGACGCCCGATCATTGCCGCAATGTCGTGACGAGGCGGACGCTGCAGATGTGACCGGAGGAAGACGAAGTAGAAGCCGATCGACGTTGCCGTCTTGCCCAACGGGATCGCCAGCCAGATCCACCAAGGGATGACGGTCAGGCCGTCCGCGATGCCCAGTCCCAACAGGATGAGTCCCAGCTCCACGCCTTCGCGGAAGGCGTAGGCTCGCCGACTGACTCGAAACGGCGTCGTTCGCTCCGGCACACGACCTACCGAAGGTACCTCAGAAAGACGGACCCCATCGTGATAACCAACAGCTCATCGGAGATCCGTCCCAGAGGGTTCTGAAGCGTGGTCGTATCCACAAGCACCGGCTGGAACGTCAAGCGCCCTTGGACGCTTGCCTCCGAGATCAGGCGGATGTCTCCCGCCAGGTAGATGGTCGGAAGCTCGGACAACGGGAGCAATGACCACGTGTCCGCCTGGTGCGCCAGCGTCAAGAGAGGGAACGACAGTCCCGATTCTCCCCAGAACTCGGGGAAGAAGTCGGTTCGAGCGACGGCGTGCGCATAGGCGCTGAGAATCGGCCACTGCAGCCGCCCTTCTTCCGAGAACGGCCACAGTACTGTGGCTCCTGCTCCTGCTCGAATCGAATCGGTAATGCGGTGATTAAACTGCGCGCTCGTCCCGAGGCTGGTAGGTCTCGAGTCGAGCAGCACGATGAGATCGACGCTGTTCTCGGAATCGAGGATCAGGTTCGCCCCCAGCGACAGCGACATGTCCACCGTCCGGTCCGCACCGTCCGCACGATCGATGGACGGAATGATGTGAAAACCAAGAGAGATCGAATCCAGTTGTGCGGCGAAACCCCATGAAGAACACAGAAGAAGGCCAACCAGTGAGAGCCATGCAGCCTGTTTCACGATTTCCCCCTTTTCATCTCTACCCTACAGCAAGCCATCTACACGCAGAAGCGGCAGATGTTTCCTATGGTATCGCGTTTCCCCGCTGAAGTGCAGCGTTGCGCCTCGGACCCGGCCGTCCCCTGCGGACCGCAGAATCGCCGTCGGCTTCCCGACACTTGGCCAGGTCGGGTAGAATGATCCGTACGTCAAGGGGGGCGGCCGATGTCCGGAAGTGCGGTCCTGATTGTTCTGTTCGTCGCCGCGGTGATCGGCGTAGCGATCTACTTCGGCGCCAAGCGCCGCAAGGACATTGCGACGTGGGCGTCTCAAGCGGGACTCTCGTTTTCTCCGGGAACCGATCGTTCGTTCGACAATCGCTATCCGGAATTCGGCTGTCTTCGACGAGGGCACAGCCGCGCCGCCTTCAACATCGCTTCGGGCGTACGGCACGGCCGCAACGTGGAGGCGTTCGACTACCGCTACGTGACGGGACAAGGGAAGAATCGGACGACGCATCACTTCTCGGCGATCATTCTTCAGAGTACGGTTCCTTTGAAGCCCCTCCGCATTCGGTCGGAGAATGTGCTGGACAAGCTGACCGAGTTCTTCGGGGCGGATGACATCGACTTCGAGTCCGATCGATTCAGCCGAGAGTTCCACGTGAAAAGTCCCGATAAGAAGTGGGCGTTCGACGTCATTCATCAAGGGACGATGGCGTTCTTGCTCGCGAGTCCGCGATTCGCAATCGAGTTTGACGTGCGTCACGTCATCGTATGGAGAAACCGCCGGTTCAAGCCGGAACAGTTCGAGGACGCGCTCGGCGTTGCCGAGGGGCTTCTGGACCGGTTGCCGGAGTATCTGCTTCGAGAGCAAAGGAGAGGAGACAGATGATCCCGCTGTACATCGTTTTGGCGGTCGTTGGTGTGATCCTGATTTGGGGAATCGGCATGTACAACTCGCTGATTCGCACGCGGCAACACGTCAAGGAGAGCTGGTCGGCGATCGATACCGAACTCAAGCGCCGCTACGACTTGATCCCCAATCTGGTGGAGACGGTCAAGGGCTACGCAACCCACGAATCGGAAACGCTCGAAGCGGTCATCCAGGCGAGAAACCACGCCGTAGCGTCGACGGGGAGTCCAGGACAGCAAGCACAGGATGAGAACGCGCTGGTCGGCGCGTTGCGTCAGTTGTTTGCGGTGGTCGAGGCGTATCCTGACCTGAAGGCGAATCAGAACTTCCTTCAACTGCAGCAGGATCTGACCGTCACGGAGGATCGTATTCAAGCCGCGCGGCGCTTCTACAACGCCAACGTACGCACGCTGAACACCAAGGTCGAGGTTTTCCCGTCGAACGTCATTGCGTCCATGTTCGGCATCACGCAGGCGGAGTTCTTCGAAATCGAAGACGCAGCCGCCCGCGAGGCACCGAAAGTGAGCTTCACAAACTAGCGTCCGCATGCCGTAACCCGCCCTGGCAAGAGGCAGGGCGGGCCGGCGCGAGCAAGATGCGGATTGGACGCCGTCGGACGCCATGTGTTCTCCGATCCCCGAAGTTCGTGAGATTACACTGTCCGGATGGAGGTCGATGATGACAGAACACCCGTTTGCCTTGGAGATCGATGCATCGCTCCGCCCGTGCCCCGCTCAGTTCGGCTTGATATGGGCCGAGGGGATTCGCGCACCGGAGCCGTCGACCGATGCCCCGGAGTTTCTCGCTTCGCTGCTGTCTTCGGCGTTGCAAGTAGGAGAAGCATACGTGCCGCAGGATGTTCGCCAGCGTGTTCGCAAGATGCTGCGCTACGGCAAGTACAAGCCGTCGGGCCGCGGCAAGCCGGCCAGCGAGTTTCTGTTCCGAGCCGCACTGAGCGGGACCTTCCCGTTCGTCAACGGACCCGTTGACGTCAACAACGCCATCAGCCTCGAATCCGGCTTCCCGGGATCCATCTTCGATGCCGGCCTTTCCGGACAGCGGCTTCGCATCCGCCGTGGATGGCCGGGAGAGAGCTACGTGTTCAATCCGTCCGGCCAGACGATCGATCTCGAGGATCTTCTGCTGGTGTGCCGGCTGGGGAAGGACGATTGGGAACCATGCGGCAATCCGGTCAAGGATGCCATGATCACCAAGACGTCCGCAGAGACGCGATCGGTGGTCGCGGTGTTGTATGCGCCTCCCGACGAACCCGCGTCGGACGTCGAGGCCTGGTCCCGCCGGTACGCCGACTTGCTGGCATCGCATTGCGGGGCGTCAGCCGTGGGATCGCTGACGGTGTCGCCGGCCGACGCCTGAAGAACCGGTCGCGCACGGGAACCGCTCGCGCCGGCCGCACGCGCTTGACAAAGCCGATGGCGTCGCTATACTTCGTCCGTTTTCGAGCCCAGCGTCCCAGCCGCGTCCCGGCTGGGATCAGCTTTTTGCGGGAGTTACGACGATGGTCAAAGCAGTGCAAGGTTGGTGGAGAGACATTGAGCGATGGTACGTCGCCGTCGGGCTGGCGAATCTGGCCTTGGGCCTGTCGTCGGTTCTCATCCCTTTGAGTATTGATCGGGTGTTCGACGGATCGGTGGACGCCGTCGGCGTGCTGACCAGTGCGGTCAGCTTCGTGGGCGTCGTCGGGAGCCTGATCTGGGGGCGCCTCTCCGATGCCGCGCACCGGCGCAAGCCGTTCATCATCCTCGGATATGCCGCCGTCGGGCTGTGCTTCCTCGGCATCTCGTTCGCGCAGTCGTTCCGCCAGTTGGCGATTCTCAACATGCTGATGAACTTCTTCTGGGTCGCAAACGCGTCCGTCACCGTGCTGCTCGTCATCGAGAACTGCGCCCAGAACGCGTGGGAGCGGCGCATCAGTCATCTAAATCAGTTCGGCGCGATCGGATGGGTCGTCGGACTGGCGGTTGGCAGTCTCTGGATGCAGTGGGTGCCGCGGGTGGTAGACGAGGTCAGCGCCATTCGTACGTTATTCCTTCTCATGGGACTCCTCGGCGCCTCCGCCTCTGCGATCGTAACGTTCACCATTCCTCGGACCGCACCCCGGTATACGCAGCGGAGGTTCCGCGGCGTGCTGTTGGCCCTGGGCAACTTCATCACCGAACGCGCACGATTCGCGCCGCTCCACCTGTACCATCGCCTGCATCCGCGACGAATCATCCGACAGTTGATGCAGCCGGAGGGATTCCGGACCGGCACCAAGCGCTTCCTGTTGTCCACGCTCGTGTCCTTCGTCGGACTCGGCTTCTTCGGTATTCCGCTTCCGATGCTGCTGTCTGAGCAGTACGGATTCCCTTCGTCGAGCGTGTTCCTCGTCTTCCTGGTGCAACACATCGGGATCGTCATCGCTTACCCGCTGGCGAGCCGGCGCATTCATCGCCTGGGAAATCGATACGTTCAGATGGGATCTTTGTGGACGCGCACGCTGCTGTTCGGCGGCTTCGCAACCTACCTCGCCCTGTCGCGGCAAGCGCCGTCGATGATCGTTCTGATCGCGGGATTCGTCGTGTACGGCGTGAGTTGGTCGTACTTCCAGCTCTCCGGAATCGCACTGACGTCTCGCCTCGCCAGCGAGCAAAACCGAGGTCTAGCACTGGGCTTCTACAATGCAATCGCTGGGGTTGGATGGATCGTCGCCGGCTTGGGAGGCGGATTGCTCGCCCGGCACGTCGGCTACGCCGCCACCTTCGGCGCCGCTGCCGGACTGCTCGCCATCAGCCTGATCATCCTCCGATTCGTCCCGGACCCGGAAGACGCAGCCGGCGTTCTGTCGAACGACGTCGAAGAAGAGGAACGTGTAGCTGACGTCAACCGGACATCCTCGGCCCCCGCCAACATCCGCGGCGGTCGAGGACGCCCCGCGTTCAAGCCCGTCCGCTGACCAACGCCAACAGCGCCATTCTCACGGGAACGCCGTTGGCTGCCTGCCGGAAGTAGGCCGCCTTTTCGTAGTCGTCGACATCGGTCGCGATTTCGTTGACCCGCGGAAGCGGATGCATCACCACCATGCCGTCTTTGGCGGCATGGACGAGATCCCGCGTGAGAACGTACGAGTCCTTCAGACGATCGTACTCTCCAGGATCGTCGAACCGCTCCCGCTGAATCCGCGTCATGTAGAGCACATCCGCCTGCTTGATCCCTGTAGCCAAGTCGTCCGTTTGCAGCACCGAGATGCCCTGCGCTTCCAGCGTCTCGCGGATTTCGTCCGGCATGCACAGCGCCGGTGGGGCGATGAACACGAACCGGACATCGTAGTTCGCCAGCAGCAGTGCCAGCGAATGGACCGTTCGTCCGTTCTTCAAGTCTCCGGCGAGGGCGACGGTCAGACCGTCGATGCATCCCGTCTCCTTGGTGATGGTGTACAGATCGAGCAGCGATTGCGTGGGGTGCTGCCCCGCCCCGTCGCCGGCGTTGAGAACCGGCTTGTCGGTCGCCCGTGCAGCCTCTTCGGCGGCGCCGATCTGGGGATGCCGAAGGACGATCACATCCGCGTACCCTTCGACGGTCTTGATCGTGTCATGAAGCGACTCCCCCTTGGACGCCGAGGTGGACTTCGCTTCCGAGACGCTCACCACGCCACCTCCCAAACGGAGCATGGCGGTCTCGAAGGACAGCCGCGTCCGCGTGCTCGGTTCGAAGAAGAGCGTAGACAACACCAACCCCTTCATCACGTCAAGCGTTCGACCCTCGTTGAGCGCTCGCTCGTACTCGCTCGCAAGCTCGAGGATCGCGGCGATCTCCTCTTTCGTGAACTGGTCGGCTCGCAAGACATCCTTGGCGGTCCATCTCGACATATCTGATCCTCCTTCTATCGTAGCTCCGTGGGGTGTGACGGACGAAGCTCGGAGAGCTCAGCCCCACCGCTCTGCGTCTTCAGGAAGCGTCCTCGTCCGGGACGTGCGTGAACCTCGCCCGCCTCGACCAGGATTTCGCCCCGCTGGATCGAGAGCACCGGCGCGCCATGGAGCGACATTCCTTCGTACGCCGTATAGGCCGCGTGCGAGTGCTGCGTTTCCGCGGACACCTCCAGCCGCGCCCGCGGATCGAAGACGACGACATCCGCGTCGCTTCCCGGCTGAAGCACGCCCTTCTGAGGGTACAAGCCGAAGATGCGCGCCGGATTCTCGCACATGACCTGAACGAGACGTTCCCGGCCCATACGCCCGGAGTGAACACCTCCGTGATGCAGCAGCGGGAGCATCGTTTCCACCTGCGGCGATCCGAACGGGGCCGCAAAGAAATCGTCCTCTTTCGTCTTCGCCTTCGGCGCGTGGTCGCTCGCCACCGTATCGAGGGCGCCGGCAGCCAGCGAGTCCCAGAGTGCCTCGCGATCCGACGGCGACCGAAGCGGCGGCCCGATCTTCACCAACGGTCCCAGCGTGTCCAGTGCCGCTTCCGTCAGCGTCAGGTACTGGGGACACGTCTCTGCATACACCCGCTGTCCCGCGCAACGGGCCCGCGACGTCTCTTCGATTCCCAAACGGGCGGTCATGTGAGCGATGTACAGCGGGCAGCCGGCCACGCGCGCCATCGCAATGGCGCGGTGGATGGCCTCCGCCTCCAGGTCGGCGGGGCGGGTGGACACGAACGCCGTTCGCGGATCGAGCCCGGCGTCGTTGGCCTTGTCCTCGAGGTAGTCGGTCGCCAGACCGTTCTCGGCATGGACGATCCCCATGCCGCCGACTTGGCCGAGAATGTCCAACGTGCGCATGAGCTGATAGTCGTCCGTCATCCAGCCCAGTTTGGCATAGGTCATGAACATCTTGTACGACGTCACGCCGGCCGCCATCCCTTCCGGAATCTCGTGTGACTGATGTGCGGGATCGAACAGCCCGCCGTGCAAGGCGAAGTCGAGAATCGACCGCGATTCCCCGTCCTCGCGGAAGCGATGAAGCGTGTCCATCAGCCCCTCGCCCGGCTTGGCGTAAGCGTAGTGAATGACGGTGGTCACACCGCCGTGTGCGGCCGTCACCGAGAGCCCGTTCAGATCGTCAAGATAGACGGGGTGGGTATGCACGTCGATGATTCCCGGCAATACCCAACAACCGGTCGCGTCCACCGTTCGTTCCGCCGGCAAATCGAGGTCGCGTCCCACGACGGAGACCTTGCCCTGCTCGATGGCGACGTCAGCCTCCACCGATCCACGGGAACTCACGACGACGCCTCCGCGAATGACTAGATCGGCCATCAAACCGCCTCCCTCGCAGCACGCTCGATTCGCGAGCGTTGGAAGTCGTCCCTGCACGCATAGTTTGCCCGATGCCGCTGCTTCCTGCATCGTCAGGCAGCAGCTGTGGTTGGGATCGATGCCCCCGTGTACAATCCCGCCACGGAGGTTCCCATGTTCGAATACCGCCCTTTGAGCGACGCAACGGAGATCCTCGAAATCGCATCGTCGGCCTTCGCCGTTCGACATCCCGAGCGGCGCGGACTGCAGGAGTGGCTCGAAACATCGGTTGCCGACGGACGCGAGTTGTACGGGGTGTACGAAGCCGATCGATTGCAGGCGGGATACATGCTCTACGACTACGACATGAGACTCCGCAACTCCGTCGTGAAGATGGGAGGCATTGGACTGCTCTGCTCGCGTCTCGACGGGCGCGGTCGAGGCGCCGTTCGCGCGATGCTTGCGGGGAGCTTGAAGACCATGCGGGGCAAGGGACAGGTCGTATCCGTCCTGGATCCGTTCGACGAAGGATTCTACCGGAAGTACGGATGGGAGAAGTTCTCTCGCCTCAAGGTCGTGGAATTCTCGCCAGGCGCGCTGTCCGTCCCGGAAGACGACGCGTCCGGGCTGACGGCGACAGATCTCCCGTTCCCTGACGAAGCCGCGCAGGCGTTCTACAACGCGTACGCCGCCCGTCATCACACGCTGGTGCAGCGAGGCGTCAGGGAATGGAAACGCCGCACGGAAATCCTTGGCTGGTATCCCGATGCAGCCGTCCGGGGTGTCGTTCGATTCTCGCGAGGCGAAGACGTCGTCGGGCTTCTAGGGTACGACATCATCCGAAAGGCCTCCGAGGAGAAGTCCACGTTCCTGGTCCATCTCGCCATCACCGAACGTGAGGACGTGTTCCGGGAAATGCTCCGCTACCTGCGGCGTCTCTCGCACCAGGTATCGACCGTTCGCTTCGACCTGCCGCTGGACGCGGATCTCTGGCCGTACCTCTCCGACCGCCCCACATCGTGCAAGATCCAAGACACCTTCATGATCCGGATCGTTTCCATCGAGGCGCTCGACGGCCTGCGCATCGACGCCCCCGACCAATCGATACGCATCGCGGTGGAAGACCCGCAAGCGCCTTGGAATCAGGGAACATGGGAACTCCGGATCGCCGCCGGCGTACTGCACATCGCGCCCGCGGAGGCGCCCGACCTTCGCTGCGACATCGGGAGTCTGTCGACGTTCGTCTCCGGATTCTCGACGGCACAGGATCTGATCGCCGCTGGGCGAATGGAAGCACTGCCCGGCTACGCCGGTCAGGACCTCCCGGCAACGACCCCCTTCCTCGCCGATTACTTCTAGGTCACATTTGCAAGGAAGAAAGCGGAGCGGATTTCTGATCCAATCCGCGAGAAACAGCGAGAGCGACGAAGGAGATCGAGCTACTCCCCGTCCCAATCGTCAAAGGAGCAGGATCGGCGAGCACCGTGAGCCGCAGCCTACTTCACTCTCCAATCCTCAAGGAAGCAAGACAACGCGAACGAAGTGAGCGTCGGCTTACTTCACTCTCCAATCGTCAAAGAAGCAACACGGACGCGAACGAAACGAGCGTCGGTCTACTCCCCGGTCCTATTCTCTGAGGAGCAGGATCGGGGAGCACCGCGAGCCGCAGCCTACTTCTAGGTCCAAACGTCGGAGAAGCAAGACACCCGAGCGAAGCGAGGAGTGGCTTACTTCACTCTACCATTCGCAAGGAAGAAAGCGGAGCGGATTTCTGATCCAATCCGAGAGAAACAGCGAGAGCGACAAAGGAGACCGAGCTGCTTTTAGGACATACCGTCAAAGAAACAAGACGACGCGAGCGAAGTGAGCGTCGGCTTGCTTCGCTTCGTCGTCGCAGAAGAAAGCCACTCGAGCCAAGTAACGATCGGATACACTGGTCGAGAAAGGAGGCGGACGATGGATCAGCGGCGCATCGAGCGATACGGGCGCATCACGCGCCAACTCGAGGACTTGATCGCCGACACGTCTCCCTCACTGACGGCGGGGATGGCGACGATCTGTGCGGTGCTTCATGCCAAGATGCCCCACCACTTCTGGACGGGCTTCTACCTCGTCGTCGGCGACGAGTTGCATGTCGGTCCTTATCAGGGACCGCTGGCGTGCCAGGTTCTCAAGGGAAGTGGCGTTTGTCTCCACGCGGCGCAGACGCGATCGGCCGTCGTCGTGCCGGACGTGTCCGCGTTTCCGGGGCACGTTGCCTGTGATGCTCGCTCGAAGAGCGAGATCGTCATTCCCATGCTCAAGGACGGCGTCGCTGTTGCCGTTCTCGACATCGACGCCGCCGAGCTCCACGCATTCACTGACGCAGACATCGAGCCGTTGACCGACATCGTGCACCTGCTCGACCCGCTGCTCTAGATCGCGTCTCCGGGGTACCGGGTGAGCACATCGTAGAGAACATGGGCGCCAAACTCGACCGACTCGACGGGGATTCGCTCGTTGGCAGCGTGGATGGTGGCAAAGAAGTCGAAGCCCTCCGGCAGATTCATCGGAAGGAACCCGTACGTCTGAATACCCAATCGAGCGAAGAAGCGAGCATCCGAACTCCCGGGAAGAAGGTACGGGACCGTGTGGGAGCCGGGATGTGCATCCTCGAGCGTTTCTCCGAACAACGGAAGCAATCCGAGATCCATATCGGTCGATCCCTCGTCGTGCAGCCGAACGGTCGTATCGAGCGGCATCCCCACGGCCTGTTCCAGTTCGTTGAGCAGATCGCGCGGCTGGTATCCGGGAAGCAACCGCCCGTCCAATCCCAGAGAGATGGCCGACGGAATCACGTTCGGTTTCTCGCCGCCGCGGACGAGCGTCGCATTGACCGTATTGCGGAACAAAGGCTCCAGGTTTCGCCCGATCTCTCCCAATCGGCGCAGAATCCGATCCGTCCGCTTCGGATCGAGCAGGCGCCGGAAGATCGCACCCTTGGCCACGGGGAGAACGTCGGCAATGGCGTGCACCATCCGCTCCGTGGCCGGCGTGATGTGAACCGGAAGTCGGGCGCGATTCAGCCGCACGAGCAGCTTCCCGAGCTCGGCCATCGCGCCGTCGCGCATCGGCCGCGCACCGTGTCCCGCGGGCCCGTGCAGCTTCACCTCCGTGTAGCACGGTTGCTTCTCCCCAACCTGGATCATGTACAACGGTTTCCCGCTGATGTAGAGCGGAAAGCCGCCGAATTCCCCGATCGCGTAGCGAATGCCGCCGAACAGGTCGGCGTGCTCACTCGCCAGGAACCGTGATCCCGCGTCGCCGCCGGCCTCCTCGTCCACGACGACAGCGAGAAGGATGTCTCCGGGGAGCGCCCGACGATCGTTCGCAAGTCGCAACAAGGCGTGGAGCATCATCGCCACGCCGGACTTCATATCCAGTGCGCCGCGCCCCCAAAGAAACCCGTCTTGGATGCGCCCCTCGAACGGAGGAACCGCCCACAGCTGGTCCCGCGTGGTCACCACGTCGACGTGCCCGAAAAGGAGCAGACCTGGGGCCTCCCCTCGGCCCGGCAAGCGAGCCAACAGATTCGGCCGTTCCCGATCCTTGGCGATGTACTGCGTCGTGATCCCCGCCTCTTGCAGCAAACGATCGATGTACTCGATGCACGGGCGTTCGTTGCCCGGTGGATTCGTGGTATCAAATCGAACCAGGTCTTGCAGGATGCTCGTTGCCGTCGGTTGTGTCATGCCGTGGCCTCCCGGATCATACTGCCTGACGCATCGGCCCAGTTCAAATGGCTCCGGACGGCGGTTTGCCGTCCCGTGTACGATCCGCTCTAATGGGACGAGGTGATGCGTATGAAGAGGGTCGTAGCAGTTGTCTTACTCGTCGCGGTGGCCATCGGCTCAGGCATGGTCGCAAGCGCGGAACAGGTGACGGTGACGTTTCTCGGGCATTCATGTTTCACCATCCAAGCGCAGGGTGGCGACATCATCATGATCGACCCGTACGCCACCTACGTTCCCTATCCGGCGCTTCCACAGCCTGCGGACGTCGTATTGACCACCCATGCGCACATCGATCATTGCCCGCGATGTTTCGGGGAGACCGACCGATACACCGGCGACCCCATCGAGGTCTTCCCATGGGACAGTGACGGGCGGACGCAGGAGGGCACGTGGCGCATCACGGAGGACCTCGTCGTTCGATTCATCGAGGCGACGCACGTGACGCTCTCCGGTGGGGGACAGGGATACGTGACGCTTTTTGCCTTCGACGTCGGCGGCATCCGATTCGCGCACTTGGCCGATCTCGGACGGACGCTCGACAACGATCAGATCGCAGCATTGGGCGATGTCGATGTTCTGTTCATCCCCGTCGGCGGGGCGTTCACGATCGATGCAGCGGAGGCACTGACCGTCATCGCTCAGCTTCCGACGGTGAAGGTTGTGTTCCCAATGCACTTCTATGTCAACGGGATCACACCGTGGACGGACATGGCGCCGCTGTCCGCATTCACACAAGTCGCCGACGTCTTGTACGACGTGGTCGAGTACGAAACGGCACACGTCGTCCTCGAAGCCGACGCCTTGCCCGATGACGTGGAGATCTCGATCCTTCCGCATTTGGAGTAGGTCACGATCGTATCGGAGGATCGCAGCCGGGCGTGCGGGCCTGACGCGATCGGAGACGCTCGATCTCCCGCCGGATCAGCACCTCTTCGGAGCCGATCCAAGCAGACAGGGCACGCGCAAGCATCGCGCGCAAGACGAACACCAACGGATAGGCAAAGACGAAGACGGCCAGCACGAGCCTGGACCGCGTCCCGATGAATGCCAAGCTGGGAAGCAGCAGAATCAGGTTGAGCGGAAGCGTCTTGCGCAACCAGACCTTCCGGCGCACGCATCGTTCGGCCTCCAGCAACAGCCGGTCGTCCGAACCGGTGGCGACGGCATGATTTTCCTTCGCGTGAAGTGCCCCTCTGAGCCGCGCCGTCGCTGCTTCATGAACGCCGATCAACGAGTCCGGGCGCGGCTTCCGTCTTGCTCGTACGGGCTGCTTCATGATGTTCCCCAGCGTCCCGCCCAGATGTGAAGATTCGATGTGCACGCCGGAGTATGCCGCTTCGTTGGCATGCACACCTGTGGGGCCAAGCGGTACACTCGCGGCATGATGAGCAATCGCCCGGGCGAAACGAGGATTGAGGCCCGTGTCTACGGAATGGTCCAAGGCGTCTTCTTCCGGCACGCCACACGCATCCAGGCCCTGCAGTGGGGGCTTCGCGGTACCGTCGAGAACCTCTCGGATGGCACGGTGCGCGTCATCGCCCAGGGGGACGAGAAGGACCTGCGGAACCTACTGGCGTGGCTCGGGCACGGGCCGGAGCTTGCGCATGTCGAACGGGTGGACGTTCAATGGCTGCCTCCGCTCGATTCGGTCCCCGGTTTCCGAATACTCAGATAGCGAATCGCGCGACGCGCGGAGGACGCCCAGATCAGTCGCTGAACCGACGATAGAGGTGACGCGTTCGGCCTCGTGATCCGGAAGGAGCGGCCGTAGAACACAACGCGATGGGAAGAAACGCCTATGCAGCAGGGCGACCCGCCGGTTTGGGCGGCATCGGCACATTCCAGGGCTGGCCGTCGAGTCGTGTGCGCATGCGTTGCGTGACATCGGAGGCACTCACGTAGACAGTGGATATGCGACCGGAGGGAGTTGCGGAGGCCGCCAGCTGAAGCCGCACGTACTCGTTTCTCGTGTGAATGTCGAACGAACCGGATGTTGCCGCCACGGTGCCCGCAACGATCCCGATCGCCCCGACAAGAACCAAGGGGAGCAAATACCACATGATGATGACCGCCGCCGCGCTGTTCGAGAACAGAACGATCCCCCAGACGGGAGCCATCATCAGATAGATCGGGAGTTTCTGGAAGAACATGGCTTTCCACTTCGCACGTGCGCACGCTCTCAGAAAGAGCACGTCATCATTCGCCCGGGTCGTCGGGAGCTTGCACGGGATTCCCCAGAACAGAGCAAACTTGAGAACCAGCCCGTTGACCAGCACGAGCAACGTTTGGAGCATGGGAGTCCGACTCATCTTACCCTTCCTTTGCCCACCCCACCGTACCCCCCAATGATGAAGATTCCGTGTACGCCCCCGCGGTTCTTCCTGCGAACAGCCTGGGGTTGATGAACCCAAGTCACCCGCGATCGGCAGGGTGAGAGTTCCGACGAAGCCGCCAGATTTCACGGCGAACGTGCACGTCCAGCGGTCCGAGCATGTCGGCGAACTTGCACGCGATCACTAGGACAATGGGCAGGTAGACGGTTCCCAGGACCAGAATCGTGATCATCAGCACAGCCTTGTTCTGGAACGACACAAGCACCGCAAACGGAATGAGGATCAGCAACCGTAGCGGCAGCCTCTGCAGAAAGAGCCAACGCTTCCGCGCCCGCCGTTCAGCCGCGGCGACCAGCGCCTGCTCGCCACGCAGGGGTGGAAAACGCGGGCGCAGCAATCGTCGTAGGATTCGTGCGGGTCGTTTCCCTGGAGCGGTGTCGAGGCTGGCGCCAGGCATGATGTCGTCCTTTCATTCATCTCACACTACTCCTCAATGATGAAGATCAAGTGAGGACATCTCGCGCATCTGCACCACGGTTCGCGGGCACGAACGTCCGTTGACCGCCCTCGGGAGCAAAGGTAGACTCTACACTAGGATGCGACTACCCAAAGCCGGAGAGAAAGCGGGATTTCAACTGAGCGGCAAGCTCTCGCCGCGCGGCGACCAGCCGGAGGCGATCGCCGCGCTCGTGCAGGGAGTGAACGACGACGTTCGCTTCCAGACGCTGTTGGGCGCCACGGGAACGGGGAAGACCTTCACGATCGCGAACGTGATTCAACAGGTCCAGCGCCCGACGTTGATCATCGCTCACAACAAGACGCTGACCGCGCAGCTCTGCAGCGAGCTGCGGGAGCTG
>Ga0272442_10002186_pt1 | contig 28694 bp, 24 predicted proteins | sample SSMForm2O_FD_200262 | JGI IMG/M metagenome (GOLD analysis project Ga0272442, IMG submission 200262) | Marine sediment archaeal communities from Little Sippewissett salt marsh, Falmouth, MA, United States - SSM-Form-2O | ecosystem: Environmental > Aquatic > Marine > Wetlands > Sediment ...
TGGGACCAGAGAACAAGCTCATGATAGCCACAGGTCCTCTCGTGGGAACCATGTTTCCCACAGCCAGCAGGTTCAATGTCTCAGCTAAGAGCCCATTGACAGGAATATTCGGTGATACGAACTCTGGTGGGCATTTGGCTCCAGAGATAAAGTTTGCTGGTTATGACCAGATCATAATCGAGGAAAAAGCAGCTAGCCCCAGTTATATCAACATCAGAGATGATGTGGTAGAGATACTCTCAGCCGAGGATATCTGGGGAAAAACAGTATTCCAAGCAGACAGCCTGATAAAGAAAAAACATGGGAGGCATGTACAGACCCTTATCTGTGGACCAGCTGCCGAGAAAGGCGTAAAATATGCTGGACTATTCGCGAATCAGGTACGAGCAGCCAGCCGAACAGGTATGGGCACCGTGATGGCAAGTAAAAACATCAAGGCTGTGGCAGTTAGGGGAACAGGTTCTATCAAGGTCGCTGAGCCTGAGCGGTTCGAGAAACTGGTTCTAAGACTTGAGAAGGAGATCAGGGAACATGAACAGTACGCGGGACGCAGACTGATGGGAACAACTCGTATACTGATGATGGCAAACAAAGCCGGTTTCTTGCCCACCAGAAACTACACTCAAGGCACATATGAGAACGCCGAGAAAGTAAGCGGTGAACGATTAGCAGCCGAATACAATGTAAAGACAAGGGGATGCTTCGCATGCACCATCCCATGCAGCAGAATATACACAGTCAAAGACGGAAAATACAAGGGGCTTCACGGGGAAGGACCAGAATACGAGAGCCTCGGCAGCCTCACATCACGCATCGGAAACCCGGATATCGAGCTAGCTCTAAAAGCCAATGATCTCTGTAACCAGCTGGGAATCGATATCCTCAGCACCGTAGGCTGCATCGGTTGGGCTATGGAGATATACGAGAACGATTTACTGAGCAAAGAGGAGACCGGTGGACTAGAGCTCAACTGGGGAAACCCAGAAGCGGTGCTAACCCTGATACACCAGATAGCCAACAGGGAAGGATTCGGAGACATCCTAGCAGATGGATCAGTTCAGGCTGCAGAGAAACTCGGTAAAGGAATAGAGTATACTGTTCAGGTCAAGGGAATGGATCTGATAATGGCGGACCCCCGTGGTCTCAAAGGCTTCGGGCTTGGATACGCAGTGGCAACTAGAGGTGGTGATCATCTTAGGAGTGAGCCTTTCATCGAGCTCAGCGATGACCCCAGCATCGGTGAGGCAATGTTTGGTGAGCCGGGGGCAACTATGCGGATGTCTGATAAGGGTAAGGGGAAGCTGATCAACTACTTTGAGGACTGGTGTGCCGTGATTGATGCCCTTGAGCCATGCAAGAACATCATGCAGAATATGATGCTTCTAGAGTTCCCACGAGCAGCAGAGGCGTATGGCGTCACGACTGGAATCAAGATAACGCCAGAGGAGATCCAGGCAGCAGGGGAGAGGATCATCAACATTGAGCGAATGTTCGGGATCAGAGAAGGGATAACACGTGAAGACGACACATTGCCCAAAAGATTCATTGATACACCTCTCACAGAAGGAGCAAGCTCAGGTACAGTACTCGATTTAGACCTAATGCTCGATGAGTACTACAAGGCACGTGGATGGAATCGAGAGACAGGGCACCCGACACGGGAGACCCTTGAGAGGCTAAACCTCTCCTATGCTATTCATGACCTTTCCCTTTGACCTGAATCCATACTATGATAAGGGAAAATATCATCTCTAATGGTATGATACAGCTCACTGATTTCTACGAGGCAAGAAAAAGAGTCCAGAAATGGGCTCGACACACACCACTCGAATACTCACCAGACCTCAGCAAACTAACAGACGCAGAGGTCTATCTTAAACTAGAAAACCAGCAAACAACAGGCAGCTTCAAGATCAGAGGAGCCACCAACAAGATACTATTGCTCACTGATGAGGAACGTGCAAGGGGCGTGGTTACAGCAAGCAGCGGAAACCATGCACAAGGACTAGGATACGCAGCCAAACAATTGGGGGTCAAGGCTAAGATCGTGGTTTCTGAGATGACTCCACAGGTCAAGATCGATGCCATCAGGAAGTATGGTGTTGAACTAATCGTCGAGGGAGACGAGTATATGGTCTCTGAGCGACTAGCACGACGCATCGAGGCTGAGGAGGGTATGACATTCATCTCAGCCTACAATGACATCGACCTTATCAAGGGACAAGGCACCTTAGCACTGGAAATGATCGAGGACCAGCCAACCCTAGACACCATTCTGATACCAGTTGGAGGAGGAGGACTCGCATCCGGTGTATCAAGCGTCTATAAGAAGGCAACCGATGCTACAGTGATCGGTGTCCAGAGCATCACAAGCCCTGTAATGTACGAGTGCGTCAAGAAAGGCTACATCCACGATATACCTTTGGAGGACACCTACGCTGAGGGGCTCCATGGCGGGCTTGAAGAGGGCAGCGTCAGCTTCCCAATCTGTAGAGACAACATAGACCAGTGGATCATCCTCCAAGAGACGGAAATCCTAGCAGCCATCAAATACATGCTCCACCAGAGCCACATGCTAGTAGAGGGAGCAGGCGCAGTGGGCGTCGCGGGTCTACTCCGAGACCCATTGAGCTGGAAAGGAAAAAAGATCGGCGTCGTCATCAGCGGCGGTAACCTAGGCATGGAAACCCTCAAACTAGTGATTTAACCGGGTTTTCAACCACCATTTTGAGGGGGGGAGGGGGGGGTCAACACATCCCAGCCCCAACACCAACTCTTTTCACGAAACCAGCCTTAAAACAGCTTAGTTTCGATCCTAAAATATGCAAAAACGTACATGGTAACCGGGTTATCATGACAAAAAACGTCATGGTAACGAGAAACAAGCTACAAGAAATCCACAGGGTGGCTACTACACAATAGGTATATATTCAGCCTAGCTTCCCCTATTCGCTGAACAAGATGCCCATCTGTGAGATCTGTGGAATGGAAGTAACCGAAGTCCAAGAATGCAAAGAATGCCAAGCCAAATACTGCGAGGAATGCGGAGACAATAAACAACAACTATGCTATGACTGCCTTGGATGGACAGACGACATTGAAGAAGATTGGGCAGAGGACAACCTTAATTAGGATACCATCTGATTTATCTGTAAGTTAGTACAATCCAATAGGACATGAAAAGAACCGGGCAAAAAGCCACCCATATACAAAGGGTCTCTCTTGCCCTGCTTCTCATAATTATTATAACTCAATTATTTACCCTAGGGGCATCAGCAGCCAGCAGTGACCTCTCTGGTGTAGTACTAGATGAGACTACGGGAGAACCTATCTCAGATGTTAAATTAACTATTCTCTCCAGACGATCAGGTAGATACTGGTATCGAAGATGGTCAAGCTATGGCTCAACTACCACCGATAACCTAGGAAGATACAGTCTAAGACTAGACACCGAGGCAAATTTCCTCATACTCGTATCACATCTCAGCCAAGACAGTGAACACGACTACGTACCCCAAGGAATATACCATAACCCCACCACTGAACAAGAAGAAAAAAACATCAAGCTCTGGCAAGCATCAATAATCCGCTTCGAAGGCTTAGCGTACTTCATAGAAACTACAGCAATCCCAGAAACCACGTTCAGAATACTCGACCCAGACTCTACAGAAATAATCCAATACGGATCACTCAACCTCATATACGGACCGGGGACAGGAAGCATATCAAGCCACCTAAACCTACCCACCAACAAGGTCTATGTCCCCTCTGATAGAAGCTTCCAAATAGAAACCCAATCATTCATCTCACGTAGCGGTGAAAACATACACGAGACACTCACCATTGATGACTATAAAGAAACAAGACTAGTACCCGGGGAAATCATCGAAATTGATCTACGAAGCTATGTACTACCCCAAGGGATAACAAAGCTACAGAACGAGACCGAAACAGTTGAACAACTCATCATGGAAAAGGAATCGGAAGGCTTCTTCTTCTCGGTTGAAAGACAACAACTCAGCAAGATCAAACAGACCACAAACGCGGCAATCTCATTATTAGAACAAGAGCGTTACGCAGAAGCATTCACAAAGTCGCGTGAGACCTATGTATTGATCTCAGACCTCGATAATGGGCTTAGAAACATGTTATTGGATGCCTCAAGGTCCGTGTATATTTTAATTGGCTTCATAGCCTTATCGTCTGGTATCATAGCGAACTTGCTTTTTGAGAAAAATAGTCAAAAAGTAGTCATCTCACTAGGGTTATTCATAATCCTCTTTTTTTCATTGTATAATCTACATCCAGGCTCTCAAGTAGCCAGCACAGTTGAGCTATTGAAAATCTCAGCCATATCACTAATCACAGTGAACATTATTGCACTGAGTTTACCAAGATTCTTAAACAGGTCATCATCAGGCAGAGACATATCATTGCTCAACATGACAGTGCCCATATTCAGTATAGCGAAAAGAAGTCTCAGGCGTAGAAAACTGAGATTCGCACTAACCCTCATCAGTGTCCTACTCCTAGTTGCCAGCTTCATAAGCCTCACCAGCTTCACATCGGGATACGGGCTCAGCTTCACAAAAACAAAGGGCACTGTTATGAAAGAAGGCATAATGATCAGGACCCCCGATCCACCTCCAGCTAAGGCTGCTGCCCCCTTCAGCGGTGGAACAGGAGCAGCTGGACCACTCCCACTTGATGAGTCACTAATCCAGTGGTATAATCAACAGGAAGGAGTCTCTCAAGTGGTCCCACGATATGAAAATTACGCCCAGCGTCAATACCGAGAGTCCTATTCACCCATTGCTCGCATAGGACGTACATCTATATTCGGAATAGTAGGCATCGACCCAGAGCTAGAAGCAGCAGTAAATCACCTTGACTCTGCGGTGATAGAAGGACTGTATCTTGGTGAGGATTCAAATGAGGCACTGATATCAACGGGTCTAGCAGAGAAAATCGGAGCATCAATAGGCGATACATTCACGATGACGGCTCAAGAAAAGAACCATGAGCTAACCATCGTAGGACTCCTCGATGAGGATATTCTTACTGATTTAACTGATGTGGATGGAGAATCAATCCTTCCATCCAAGATTATAGAGTGGGAAAGATTCGAACTAGATGGCCCAGACTTTGTCGTGGAAGCCCTCGCACCATGCAGCCCAGATGAAGTTATCTGGGTCAACTTGGAGACAGGTGAAAATATTTCCGCTATCTGGCTGCTACGGATTAATCTCCTACTGCAGGATGAGGTGGATATTATGGAGTTTGCACGCTCAACTGCCCTCAACAGAGGATATAGGGCGTGGGCATCAACCCTCACTGGAGTCTATCTTGCGGAGTTAACTGGGTACTTTGAGGGAAAAGGGCTGCCAATAGTGATTCCATGGGTTATAGTGGTATTGAATGTGGTAGTGACAATGATGAACGCATACTATGAACGCCGACACGAGGTCATGATATACAGTAGCATCGGCATGAACCCAAGACACGTCTCAAGCATATTCCTAGCAGAGGCAACAGTAATAGGCATAATAGGAGGCTGCCTAGGATACCTCCTCGGACTCGGAGCATACAAACTAATCTACGTCCTCACACCGGCGCTACAGGTGAAACAAAAGGTCTCTGCCTTCTGGAGCATCGCAGCCATTGGTATCAGTTTGATGGCTGTACTTGTGGGCGGATTGTCAGCTCTCAGAAGTAGTACTTCAATCACCCCTAGCCTACGGAGACGCTGGACCATAGATAAAAAACAAGACTCCAAAATTGAAACGAAAATCGTGATACCTGTACAGGTTTATGAGGAGGAGATCGATGAGTATATCGAGTTCATAAAAGAGAAACTCGAAGAAGCAAAGAAGGGCAGGCAAATGATTGTTAAGATGCCCAAGTTTACTCAGATGGGTGAGAAACACTGGGAATACTGGTATATCTATGCTTCAGCCAACGCACAGATATCAGCACTATACAGCAGGAACAGACTAGATGTTGAGAAAAACGAGGGAAAGACATACGTTACCACTTTATTCACTATCGGTAACTCGGATAGCGTCAAACAGGCGGGTTCATTCATGCGTCAGGTAGGTCTCGACTGGAGTCTACAGCGCGAGGAGGGCAATCATTAATGGTAACTTCTTTAAACAGCGTAAGGGGTCTTGATGTGATATGAGTGAGGAAAAGCGGATGGTATACTTCACCATCAGAGACGCTTATCGTCTAGGCATAGGCTACATCCGTAGAAGACTCCAAAGAACCTCCATCAACGTAGCCTCTATCGCCCTCGCAAACAGCTTCCTCACAAGCCTAATCTTGACAGACCTGTTATACGCTAAATATAACGAGTTTCAAGGTGGAAGCATAGGGGTCGATGCTTATCAGTATTGGCTGGTCGCAGTGGCGTTAATTGTATCAGTAGTGGGTATTACAAACGCTATGCTGATATCAGTCTATGAAAGATACCGAGAGATAGGCACAATGAAATGCATAGGGGCACTGGATCAGCATATACTGATGCTTTTCTTAATAGAATCCATCATTCAAGGCGCAGCCGGAGGAGTTATCGGCTTCGCCCTTGGGGTAGTAGCGGCTGTATTATCATCTGGTTTCACGACTGGTTTTGATATAATATTCAAGATACCAGCATCATCCCTACTCACCTATTTATTGGGCACAACCCTACTCAGCGTTTTATTGAGTATTATCGCCTCCATGTACCCGGCGTGGAGGGCGAGCAAACTACCGCCTGTGGAGGCGCTAAGCTATGAGTTATGATACTGTAATCGAGTTAAGAAACCTGCTAAGACACTATACGATGGGAGATGAGACAGTCAAAGCACTTGATGGTGTTGATCTTGATATCGGTCGAGGAGAATACGTGTCCATAGTTGGTCCTAGTGGTAGTGGTAAAACCACGTTGTTTAACCTCATAGGAGGACTAGATAAACCAACAGAGGGAAACGTATTCATCGACGGAGTAGACATCAGTCAACTGGATGCCTATGAGCTTGCTTGGCTCAGATGCCGTAAAATAGGGTACATATTCCAGAGCTTCAACCTAATACAGGTCTTAACTGCCTTGGAAAACGTAGCATTGCCCACTGTTTTCGCTGGTACGCCTCACGATGTGGGACTCAAGAAAGCAGAAAAACTATTGGAGTCAGTAGGGCTCAAAGGAAGGATTCATCACAGACCCGGGGAACTTTCTGCTGGACAGCAACAAAGAGTAGCCATAGCGAGGGCATTAGCCAATGACCCGGCGATTATTTTGGCAGATGAGCCCACGGGAAACTTGGACCTGCAGACTGGACAGGAGATTATTGATCTTCTCCATGGTTTGAACAAGACCCAAGGACTCACATTAGTTGCAGCCACACACGATCTCAAGATGATCAAAGCCAGCGACAGAAACGTCTGGATGAGAGACGGTAAAATCGAGAAGATCGAAAGAGGTTAACCCCGCTTATCAGTACTGTAATCCATGGTTATCTGACGGACAAGTGATCCGACCACGTGAACCCACTCGGTCTCTCCGAGACTTTCAAGAACTGCGCCATAATCTTCTTTTTCTAGGGGGAACAGCTTTAACGTATTTTTTGTATAGAAGTTTCCAGTAGTCGTTTGATATGACTTGTAAACGAATTCCAGCATATTCTCGCCCTGTTTGATACTTGAGGTTACATGAGTTGGATGATTCTCCAAAGTATGTAACTTTGATTCTACGAAATCAAGATAGTTTGTCAATTCGGCTGGCTCCAATTTGATTGGTATATCAATCCTCCAAGGCTCCTGAAAACCACCAGTTGAACGATCTAATCGCCATCTCCTCATTAGGCTGGGGGTTATTACTACACTGTTTTGGAGCGCCGCAAAAGCACCTGTTATTACTGCAGATATCGCTAGACCAATAGCTGCAAAGCTCCAAATTGCCGAGACCTTTTGATGAACCTGTAAACCAATATTCAATATTGCCAACGCCTTATAGAATCCTAATCCAACTAAGTAACCCAGTCCACCGGCAATAAAGCCGGTAATCGCTGCCTCCGCTACAAATATACTGGATACTTGTGCAGGGTTCAACCCTACTGATGAGAGAATCTCTATCTCGTTTCTCCTCTCAAATAGACTGTTTAGCATAGTTACAACGACATTGAGCACCACGATGGCCCATGGGATAATCAATGTGGCTCCTTTTCCTTGGAAATAATTCCCAAGCCTGTAACTGGTGTAGGATTCAACGGTATTTGCCCAAGACAGATAACCTCTCTCCAGCGCTAATCTCTCAGCGAAACCAGTAGCATTAAACTCAGGGTTTATTTTTACTGCTATTCGCTGAATTCCTACTGTTGGAAATCTCACTGCCTGTTGAGTGTTCATGACAAGAATCTCGTCGGGCTCGGATTCTTCAAGAACCCAATTAGGTGTCTCACCTTCTGGACTGACGTTTATCCATTTATTTGAAACATATGGAGTGCCATCTAGATCTTTTAGACGCCTAAATGATTCATCGTCGAATATTCCATCTATTATGTACTCTTTTGATCCTTGTACAATAATATCTCCTATCTCTAACTGAGTTGTCTCTGAGAAGGACTCACTAATCAAGACCCCATTTTCACTGGGCAAATTACCAGTTATCAGTGTATCGTCAAGGTCTAGGAAGGCAAGTTCATTATTTGATACACCGATTACACCGAATATTGGCTGTCCTTCTAAAAGGAACATTGGAGACCTTAATGGTGTGCTTTCTGCCTTTTGGGAGATAAGATCGGTCTCAGGTTGACCAATAAGCCAATTGAGTTCAACATTGTCAACGAGTATAAACGTGGGTTCCGCTGAGCTCCATGTTCCCTCCCGGATATATGCTCCACTCCATCCCACTTTAGGGGACGACTCACCTTTGATCAAACCATATCCCTCGGAGAAGCTGGTCAACGTGACAAAGCTCATCACCAGAAGAGAAATGGATATGAAGGTAAGCAAGAAACGGACCCTACGCCTTCTTAGACTCCTTTTTGCCATATTGAAAATAGGTGAGATGAGGTTACGGGTGTGAACCCTACCATCGCTGCCTCCTCCAGTGAAAAAAAGAGGAAATATTGATCCAGCTGCTAGAAACGCAACCAAGAATACTGTTGATGAGAGTATGAAACGAGCCAAGGGGATGGTTCGGCTTCCAGGATAGGTGTAATAGAAGAAGATGAGGCTACCTCCGAGAATCAGGGTATCTACTATTACTTGTTTAAAGAAATCATCAATTAACAGGTATCCTGTGATCAGAGATGCTACTGTGAGGAAAGCTATCAAGAGATAGACGCTGAACTTGGCGTCACGGAACATATTCAATAACTCGGTGTTTGTGTGAGTGAAGAGAATATATCCACGCTTTAATGAGCCGAAGCTTGTATCAAAATCTTCATTAGCGTAATATGTTTCTGAGGATTCAACATTTTTTATTCCGTTGCTAAGGGCGGTTTCTTGTTTTGCGAGATAGAATCCGAATTTATTCATCGTGTTGAGCTGTGTATTCAGTTTTTCTAGTGTATCGCTAGTTATTGATTGGCTGATTGGGATCGTGTATAGACGAACATCGATATAGCTGATCTCGCCTTGACTTGGAGAAGTGAAATCATGGATGAGAAAACTACGCTCAGCTACCTGAGTTTCAACCAATATACTGCTGCTAACATTGATATCAACAATACTATCTGCTGGTAAAATGATATCCTTGGGAGATAGTATGGGGATAACGTATTCTATGCCCCGTTTATCGCTGAATTGAAGCGGGAAACCTCTGATTATTATTAGGTTTCCAGAGTCATCCAGAACTGAATATGTTGTTTTTAATGGTATATTCTCTGTATCTACGAACTGGATATCGCCGACAAAACTAAGAGTAGATCCATAACCGAGCACGATCTCGCCATCAAAATCACCAGGTACATTCACTGCTGCGGGTAAATAATCAAAACCAGGGGTCTCAGGTTCATCAGCGTAAACAATCAAGGTGTAATTTCCAGGCGGGGTCTCGATACTGAAATCACCGTTTGGGCCAGTCTGGAAGGATGCTGTCTCGATTTTCTCTTCATAGACTTGTATGTTGGCTACAATAGAGGCTCCATCTTGATTTCTGACTGAGCCGCTGATATCTGCAGATGCTATGATTACAGTTTGAAATGTAAATAATAAGACCAGAGCGATAAGGAAAACTCTGTATTCTACCCGCCTTCTCAGCATCTTGCAATCGCATAGATAATGAGGACTTAGGTAAAAACCTTAAGTGAATGAAGATTTCAAATCTACTAAATGAGCATAAAAATAACCACATCTTCAACAGGGACAGTTGAAGCTACCTTATCAGATGAGAACCCAGAGACGGTCAGAGCATTCATCGAGGCACTACCAATCACGGGTAAGGCTAATCTTTGGGGTGACGAGATATATTTCATCATACCAGTAGAAGCGCCACCTGAGAATGGAAAATCAGTAGTAGAGTTAGGGGATATAGCTTATTGGCCTCCGGGGAATGCGTTTTGCATATTCTTTGGATCCACGCCCATGAGTAGTGGAGAGGAGATACGTCCAGCAAGCGAAGTGAATGTATTCGGTAGAATCAAAGGAGATCCAAGAGTCTTCAAGAAGGTACGAAACGGGGAAGAGGTAAAAATCAAGCTAGCTTAGCGCCCCGCTAGCCATATCTTTTCTTGAAGATTATCATACAAGTCCTGTATATTCCGGCGAGTAGTGGAGACCCCGTAGACAGGTCCTGATTCATAGCTCCAAAACTCTGGATTAATAGAATATCTGAACTCTGGTACGGGGTGCTCTTTGGTCTCTGTGAGAAGCCTAGTTAAAATATTGTACATTGTGGACTCGGACACCTCTCCGTCCTGCAATGCTATCCCATAGATATCTATGAAGAGTTTATTCATGGCTGGCATCCCCGGTTTTTGAAGAAGAGAGTATTCTTTTGGGTCTGTGAAGCACTCGGGGTAGATATTGTATAAGGCGTTCCAGTAATCTATTAAGTAGAAAGCGATGTCTTTAATGGGCATATTCTTGAAATATGGTTGGCCAAGAATCTCGGTTATCGTTGATATCATATCGCCATCGTTTATCACATGATCCATGTGCTTGGCCTCCCCTACCTCCCGTATCCTGCCATACTATGGGCTCACAGGTTCCTTGTTCAATATATCTACTATCTCGATCGCATATCCCTGAGTGAGACCACGTGCACCCTCAAGATCGAGTAGCCAATCCTCACCTTTTTTCAACAACATTCGTTGAAGATGTCTATAGACAAGGTCTGTTTTCACGCCTTTTTGACGCCTATTCACGATATAAAAAAGGAGCATCTCGTCGAACCTATCTGGTAGACGTAGTATGCTGGCAATGACAGGGTAATCCTCGAAATCTCGGTTGCGGGCAATCGCCCGTTTTAGAGCCTCAATCCGGTGTTGTCCGTCTATTATCCAGAACTCGTCACTATGGGTGTCTAACAACCCGAGACTAAAACAGCCGAGTGGCTTATCCTCAATGAACTCCAAGTCACCCCGTACGTTTAGCAATATTGAGGTGGGGAAATATCCAAGCTCGCGTACTAGATATCTTACTGCAGAGCCTCTGATCATACTGAGGCGTCTCTCGTTGGGGAGCCTTTGATATCCTTCGGTGTTTGATGGGGTTCTTCTATCGATCTTGCAGTTATGTACCAAGTCTCCGGCTCTAAGTACGGTTATATAAATATCTGCAACTCCACGATTACCGCTTTGGGTTAGTTTGAACGCGTCGATCCTCAAAACAGATCCCACAGATAGTTATCCTCAGATATCTATTACAGTAACCATTAGTAAACAGTTTTAATCAAGAAACCAATGCATAGGCTATGGGAGGTCCAAGCGACTACTTAGAAATAATGAGACCTGTAAACTCGGTCATGGTAGGGGTAGCTATCATAGTAGGAGCAGTAATCACCGGCGGCATCAATATTCTTGACAATCTTTCTATCTTACTCTATTCATTCCTTACTGGATTTTCTCTCACAGGGGCTTCAATGGCAATAAACGATTACTATGATAGAGGGATTGATGCGATTAACGAGCCCAATAGACCCATACCAAGCGGCAGAGTACCCCCCGAAAGCGCAGTAATCTTCACCATAGTTCTAAGCATTATAGGATTGGTTTCATCTTGGCAGATTTCGATGGGAGCATTCATTGTTGCATTATTCGCTTGGGCAGTAATGATGGTGTACAGTATGTGGGGGAAGAAAACTGGTTTTCTAGGTAACCTGATGGTGAGCTCATGTATAGCCTTGCCATTCATCTACGGTGGGTTACTATCAGGGAAGATATGGGCATCACTGAGTTTCAGTCTCCTAGCCTTTCTATCTAATACTGGACGTGAGATAACCAAGGGCATCGTAGATATTGAGGGAGACAAAGCCGCGGGAATAAGAACCATCGCTGTTACTCATGGAGCAACTAGGGCGGCTGATTTTGCTACCTTGTTTTTCATAGCTGCAGTAGCGTCTTCGGTGATACCGGTTTATTTGGACTTGGTTTCTTTTTGGTACATACCTTTTGTTTTATCAACAGATATTGGGCTGATAGCGAGTAGCTACCAGATTATATCTGATCCAAGCAGAGAAACTAGTCGAAAAATCAAAAACAGAATACTATACCTGATGATAATTGGGTTAATTGGCTTCGCAGCTGGAAGCCTAATGTAAAAACAGACTATCGTGAGGATAGAGCTATTCGCTCAACTTCCTGCTTACGGCGTACAGCAAAGTTGTTGCTATCATTGTTTGCAGCGCCTATTAGCTGATCAGCAATGATCTCTTCAAGGGTCTTCCTGTTGCTGAATGTCTGCTCCTTTATACCTCTTACTAAGTATCTGAGGGATAAATCGATCCTGCGTTGAGGACTGCAGTCAACTGCTAGACGGTAGACCACGCCACCGTATCCTATTCTGGTGGTATCCTCGTTGGGGGCGCTGTTCTCGATCGCCCTTACAAGTACCTCTACGGGGTTTCTGCCTGTCTTTAGTTGGATTATGCTGAATGATGTCTTTACTGCGCTAGTGATTCGGCTCTTCTCTCCGCCGCTTGATCCCGGCTTCATCAGGTTGTTGATGAGGCGCTCCACGATGTTCAGGTTGCTTTTCCTGAATTTTCGTGCTTCATGTCTTCCTCCGCTGTGTGGGAGGTAGACTGGGTCAAGGTTGATGTAGCGTTTGAGGCCGATGTCTCTTACCTCGATTCCCTCAAAGCTCCATTCTCCGAAGAGCTTGATTCCTTCGTCTATTGTTTGTACTTCGTCTTCGCTCATTTGACCACGTCTTAAGTGTGCAGTGACTTTGAAAGGGGTACCAAGATAAAAGGCTTACCGCTTTTTTCGATTACTTTAAAGCACATAAACAGCACGGTACAGGTATTATGTCCATCAAAGAATATGGCACAAGCTACTATCTTCTATGTATAGTGGCTTTCCTATCGATGCTCAGCATAATGGTCACCAACCCAATATTGTCTATTTTTGCTAAAGAGATCGGTGCATCGGGGGTCTGGATTGGATACGCAGTATCAGGCTACTGGATAAGCAGGGTTGTACTAGAGATTCCAAGCGGATATATCAGCAGCAAATTTGGGTATTATAAACCAATGGTCTTCGGGTTGATCCTAACAGTTCTAGGTAATGTGCTGCTAGTATTCGTGAACAATCCAGTGCACCTTGTAATAATAAGAGCCATCAAAGGATTTGGTGCGCCATTCTTCTTCGCGGTCTCAATGACTTTCATAATAAATCTATTCGACACGGAGAAGAGAGGAAAAGCCATGGGTATCTTCCAAGGCATCGAGTTCATTGGTCAGATAGTTGGAGCCGGGTTCAGCGGAGCCTTGGTAGAGAATTTAGGATGGCAAGGAGGCTTTGTTGTCGCTCTCGCGTTATCAGTTGCAGCTCTAATATTGTTAGTTGTTCCACCATATATCAGGAAAGAGTCAGTTAAAGGACCAACAAAAGAACCATTGAAAATATCAGAAGTTCTAGGGGTGCTAAAAAATCAGACCATTGGGATAATAGCAGTAGCTACTCTTGCAGAGTTCATCATGACTACTGGTTTAATCATGACCATAGTGCCTCTATATACCAAAGAGACCCTTGGATTCAGTCTAGGAGATGTGGGGTATCTGATGGGCGCTAGATCAATTGGCTTCGTTATCGCCATGTTTACGATGGGGACGATATCGGATAAGCTAGGAAGGAAACCTGTCCTGCTCTTCGGATTAGGGGCTACATCGATCCTGATTATAGTAATGAGTTTCTTCACTAGTTACAGCTCTATTGCAGCAATAATTGCAGTAATAGGCTTCACATCGGGTGCTATCTGGATTGTTGGACCAGTAATATCAGCGGAAGCCGTGGAGCCTGTGAAGAGGGGCGCGGCGATAGGTGCATATAGAACTTTTTTTGACCTTGGTTCGTTCGTTGGACCGATAATCATGACCGCAGTGATGACCCAATATAACGTGAAATCCACGTTCTACCTTGCATCTGCACTAATGATACTAACCATTCCCTTAGTATTCAAGCTACGGGAAACCAAAAGAATTGATGGCGAAGTAATCGCCCATTAAAATATATTGATGTTTATCGCATCGCTTTCTGGACTTTACCCAGAACTAGAAGCTTTAGTGGTGTACCGTTTACCGCGTTCACCTTGTATCTTACACCGGGGATGTCACCCATTGACCTGCTTCTTGGTCCGTGGATACCCTCGATGGTTACCTCGTCGTGCTCATCGACGTGGTTTAGTGCGCCGTCTCCGGGTAGGAAGGCTGTTGCTAGTTTACCGTTCTTTATTAGCTGTACTCTGACACATTTTCTGATAGCGCTGTTGGGCTGCTTGCTCTCGATACCGACTTTCTGTAGTACGATACCCCTGCCCATTGGTGCGCCCTCAAGGAGGTCTTTCTTCTCTGTCCTCCTCTTCAACCGTAGGACGTAGTCTTTGCTCTTGTACCGCATCTTTTTCCTTACGTTGCGGTTCCTACGGGCAGCGTATAATCCGTTCGCCATGTGATTCTCCAACCATCGGATACATGCAACTATATTAAATGTTACTGATTTGCCGGGGTTAATTACCGGGTAAAATGTGATAATAATGATGTTAATATCGTGATCTGCCTAGTATTTACTGGGACCTTAACATTTTTATGTTGCATCTAGGTTGATGGTGTAGGAGAATTCAGAAATGAGCAAGAGGGATAAACCTCACATTAACCTGATAATTATCGGCCACGTAGACCACGGAAAGTCCACAAGCGTTGGACACCTTTTCTACGACGCAGGGGCCATTCCAGAGAAACAGCTCAGGGACTTCGAGGCAGAAGCAAAAGCACTCGGTAAAGAGTCCTTCAAGTACGCATGGGTCTTAGACAGGCTCAAAGAAGAGCGTGAAAGAGGCGTTACAATCGACCTTGCTTTCTACGAGTTGGAGACACGCAAGAACGTCTTCACCATCATTGACAGCCCTGGCCACAGGGACTTCGTCAAGAACATGGTCACTGGTGCAAGCCAGGCAGACGGAGCCATCCTCATGATCTCAGCCAAGAGAGGAGAATATGAGGCGGGTACAAACCCAGGCGGTCAAACTCGTGAGCACGCTTTCCTAGCCAAGACTCTTGGGGTTAACCAGATGGTAGTCGCTGTCAATAAGATGGATGACGCCAGTGTTAACTGGGAAGAGCAGAGGTATGAGGAAGTAAAGGACGGAGTCAGCAGACTACTCAAGATGGTCGGCTATGATCCATCCAAACTCCACTTCGTACCAACAAGCGGCTGGACAGGCGACAACCTAGTAAACAAGAGCGAGAACATGCCTTGGTACAAGGGACCAACTCTAATCGAGGCACTCGACGACTTCGTGCTACCACCTAAGCCAACTGACAAGCCACTAAGGATTCCCGTACAGGAAATCTATACTATCAGAGGCGTCGGTACAACACCAGTCGGTAAAGTTGAGACAGGTGAGCTAAAGCCAGGCGACGATGTCCTATTCATGCCAAGCGGCGAGAAAGGAAAGGTCAACAGTGTCGAAACCCACTACACCAAAATCGATAAGGCAGGTCCAGGCGACAACATCGGCTTCAACGTCAAGGGCGTCCCTAAAGACAAGCTAAGGCGTGGAGAGGTCGTAAGCCACCCCAACAACCCATGCCGTGTAGCAAAGGCTTTCACTGGCAGGATATTCATCATCAACCATCCAACAGCGGTCGGTGAGGGATATACCCCTGTTCTGCACTTGCACACTGCACAGGTCGCTGTAAGGTTCGATAAGCTTCTGTCGAAGCTCGATCCAAGGACTGGTCAAGTAGTTGAAGAGAACCCAGCCTACCTGAGGACAGGTGAGGCAGCCATGGTTCGCTTTGTACCACTGATGCCCACTGCGATGGAGGTCTTCAAGGACTATCCACAGCTAGGTCGATTCGCTCTGCGTGACATGGGTACCACAATCGGTGCCGGTGTCGTCACAGAGATCGAGGAGTAAGACTGCTCCCTACCATTTTTTAAGAAACATTTAAGTTCTAACTCTCAGGTAACAACGGGGAATAACATGGCTAGACGTGCAAGGATCAAGCTTACAAGCACTGACACAAAAAAGTTACAGGGCGTCTGTGACGAGATCAAGGATATCGCTAAGAGGATTGGCGTTAAACTAGTTGGACCAATTCCACTGCCAACAAAGAAATTAGTGGTACCTACGCGGCGAACTCCTTGTGGTGATGGCAGCGATACATGGGACAGGTTTGAGATGCGTGTTCATAAAAGATTAATCGAGATCGATGCACGTGACCGTGTGATGCGGAGCATCATGAGAATCCGTGTCCCCAACGAAGTTTATATCGAGATGGAGATACGTTAGTATCCCGGGGCATGCATAGCGTTTCTATGCTCAGTTATGCACTTTTGTGAACAGAATTTATCATTACAAATACTGCATTTTTCTGGTTTTCCTTGAATAGCTCTGCCACACCATGCACAGGCTTTTGCACTATGACCTCTATTACTAAAGGATATTATTAAACCTACGACTAACAGTATGATTCCAGTAAATGCTAATTGATACCTAAAACCTAGATTCATGAATATATCTAGATATGACACAACTATTCATCCTAATTTCACATCTATAATTCTTTACACAAAAATGCATAAAAAGTCCGGGAATTATGGCGTTACTATACCTGTTTTTGGTACTGATTAGACGGTGTTTTTGCATAGATCAGGATCATAAATAAGCTGTTTTAAGAGTGCTTTAATGAAAAGAAGGGTGATTTCAAGGTTTTTTCTCTACCCCCCCTCCCCCTATATGTGGTTTGATGAGGCGATCTTCCTGTAAACATCTACTGTTTTTGTAGGTATCCGTTTCTTTGTATCTTGGTCTACTCTGTATAAGCCGAAGTGTATCTTGTAGCCGTCGATCCACTCGAAGTTGTCCATTAGGGTCCAGTGGAAGTATCCTTTGAGTGGGACTTTATCCTCGTATATTGTTTGATGAAGCTTATCCACGTGGGCTAATAGGTACCTGTTTCTGGTGTCTCCTTTATCATCTGCTATCCCGTTTTCTGTGATGTATATTGGTCTCCGGTATCGTTTGTAAGCCCAGTTGAGTACCTCTCTGATGCCTTCCGGGTATATCTCCCAGCCATAATCGGTACAGTCTCCCTCACAGGGCATCAGCTTGAAGTTAGCAAGTGGTTTTTCGCCTTTTTCTTCGAATTTTATCTTCCATCGGGAATAATAATTGACTCCAAGGTAATCGCAGCCCTTGACTGTGTAGGGTTTCTGCTCCTCTGGATCGATAATGTAGTCGAGGTTCATATCATAGTCTCCATGGAAGACAGCGTTCAAGCCCCACTCATTGAATGCATAGTCAATGAGTCTAGCCATATCCACATCTCTCTGGTCCTTTGGATTATATGGTGCGAAGACTTGGAGAACGGGTACAAGCCCTACTGTGCATGGTCCAAGATCGCTGAAACTGGTCTGGTCCCATTTCTTAACTTGCTCATAAGATAATCCATGGGCGATAGCTAGGTTCCTCATCACAATGAGGTATAGCTCAGGGTCATAGAGTCCAGGGGGAAACTCGCTCCAAGCGGAGAGATATCCATGCTCGCTGATGATTCTTGGCTCATTTATGGTACAGTAAAGGTCCACAAGATCACCAAATCGATATGCCACATATGCCGTGAATTTTGTGAACTCTATTATAGTTTTATTGTCCAGCCATCCACGTCGCTCTGCGTGCTCTAAATCTGTCTTGCATTTTATTGGGTCGTGCAGCCAGAGGGGTATGGGCCAGTGGAATAGCGTTAGCATAAGTACGATGTCTTGTTTCTTTGCCTCAGCGAAAATCTCCCTGTACCGTTTAACACTGCTTTGAACTACTCGTTTATCCAGTTCATGTAATACATCATCTGATATCTCTACATCATAGACATGCCCATATTTATCCAGTTTAACAGGTACATGGATATCATCTGTGGGCTCTGGGAATAGTCTGCCCCAATCAATCGATAGCCTGATAGCGTTATTATTTAATTCTTCTCGAAGTAGACGAAAATCATCAGCATAAAGTTCCCAAAACCCGGGACCATTCAAAGGATTATGACCGCTAACGATGCCTTCCTCAATATTACCGGCGTCATGGACCCATGCCCACCAATCAGTCTTATCACTGGGCTCACCTCGCCCCATCTCGGCTTGGAACGATGAGATAGCTGTACCCCATAGAAAACCTTCTGGAAACTTTTTACCCACCACTTACACCATTTGATAGTTGCTGTGGAGGCATATAATATCTCTAATCCTGTTGAATCAATCAACTGGAGCGCCTGAAAACAGATTATTGTTCCAAATAGGGCATGAAAAATGATAATTGTTTTAAGAAGCCTCTACTAGATTCTATTTCTCTTCAGGTGAATCAATTGAGTAAAAAAGTCATGATCGCACTTGGCGGTAATGCCATCAAACAGCCCCATGAAAAGGGAACATATCAGGAACAGATGACAAACGTCGAAACCGCCAGTACACAGATAGCCAAGATAGCGAGAAACGGCTATGAGATCGCCATCACCCATGGAAACGGACCACAGGTAGGCAATCTAGCAATACAGCAAGAACAAGGAGCACACATGGTTCCAGCACAACCACTATTCATTCTCGGCTCTATGACACAAGGACAAATAGGCTACATGATGCAACAATCTCTCCAAAACGAGCTGGCAGGAGAGGGAAAACAAGTAGCCACAGTAGTTACTCAGGTAATCGTTAGTACTGATGACCCTGACTTCCAAGACCCCACAAAACCTGTGGGACCATACTATGATGAGGAAACGGCCAAAAGACTAGGCGCAGAAAACGATTGGATTGTCAAGAAGGTTAGACCCAACGGTGATAAGCCATGGAGAAGAGTGGTCCCAAGCCCTAAACCCCTTGGAATCGCTGAGGCGTCTGTGATTAAGAAAATGGTTGAATCTGGTGCAGTGGTTATTGCATCGGGTGGAGGCGGTATCCCAGTCTACAAAGATGGAGGAAAGCTGAAGGGAGTAGACGCGGTTATCGATAAGGACCGGGCTGGTGCTAAGTTAGCTGAAGAAGTAGGTGCGGATATATTCCTGATTCTTACGGATGTTGAGCATGCTTTGCTTAACTTTGGCACTGATAAAGAGGAGCCTGTACGAGAGGTAACCATTGATCAAGCGAAGAAATACCTTTCAGAGGGTCACTTCAAAGCGGGTAGTATGGGTCCAAAGATGGAAGCTGCCCTTGGTTTCGTTGAGAGAGGCGGAGATCACGCCATAATAACGAGCCTAGGCAAGGCTGCCGATGCCCTAGAAGGCAAGACCGGCACCCACATCGTGCCCAATTAATCATTTCTTTTATATTCTTTAACTACAAATCTAATTCTATGAGCGAACAAACAAGCTTTCTTACTCCTCTTGTTACTCAGCTTGGAGTAGGCGGTATCGTCGGGCTCTGCATTGGCTACGCATTGAAGAAGGTAGCCAAGATTGTAGCCGCAATAATTGGACTATTTTCTCTAGGATTAATCTATCTAGAAACTCAAGGACTCATATCTGTTGACTGGCTGGGAGTCGAGACGTGGGGAAACACAGCACTATCCAGTCTAGGCGAGATGGAGGGGGCGCTAGGAATGATATTATCCAATCTGCCCTTCGCCGGAGGAGCACTCGTAGGCTTCGGATTAGGTATCAGGATGGGCTAAGCCTAACGCAAAATATTTTTTCAAAAAACAACCCTATTTCTTCTAACAACTCAAACCTATAACCCGAGAAATCATCAGCTGATAATCTAGATTGACTCGAATATATCATTAAAATCGAGCCATCGGGTGTTAGATAGCTTTGAGCTTCCAATAGAAACAGTTTAATGATTTCTCCACCAGTCTCCCCACCAGTCCAAGACGCCTCATCGGCATCACCTTCCGAAGGAAGATAAGGGGTATTGAAAAGAATCCAGTCAAAGACACCCTCAACTGATGCAAACAGATCACTAAGCTTGAAATCGATTTTATCAGAGACCCCATAATTTATGGCTCGTTTCTCAGCCGCTATGAGCGCAGCAGGATTGATATCAACCGCTAAAACACAACTCACATTATTTTTGCGTGCTGCGGTTATGGCTTGAATGCCTGAACCTGTGCCCATATCCAGTACACTACCAGAGACAAGTTGCTCAACATGCCTCTGTAGAAGATACGAGTCCTCACCGGGCTTATAGACCTCTTCCATCAAACAGATTGGGTTCTCTGAGGGAATAAGGATAACCCCATCTGCCCAAAGCATTTAACCCTGACATGACAAGAGAAAAACTATGGAAATCACGGTCCTTGGAACAGCATCAATCGGCGGAGTACCCGAATGGGACTGCACATGCCCCAACTGCGCAGCCGCAAGAAAAAACCCAGAACTCAGGAGAACAAGATCCTCAATCACAGTGACTCTAGATGGGCACCACCATATCCTATTTGACGCAGGACACGACCTCAAGACACAATTAGAGACCAACGGGATAATACCTCTACCCGAGACCGCGGGAGAAACATACAGAGAAAGCAGACTGGACTCCGTGTTCTTGACCCATGGACACGCCGATCATACTGTTGGCGTAGCCGAGTTCTGCACCGGAAAGAGCTTCAATCTTCCACTCTACGGACCCCCGGACCTTATTCAGTTCCTATTCGGTACAAAGGATTCCCCCAACTATTTTGGGGAGCTTGGTAGGCTAGCAAAAGACTATGTTAAACCCATTCCGCTTAGAGAGGAAGAGACCATTGAACGACTTGGAGGGGTACGGGTAAGGGGATTTGAGGTATCCCACACCAAAGTGCTAGAGGATGGTAGAAAATATCCAAGCACCACCTATGCATACGAGATAAGACACGGGGAGAAACGAGTAGTCTATGCCCCAGACCTTGGGAAGCTGGATAAGCGTCTAATGAATCGTATTGAGGGAGCAGATGTTTTCCTGATGGATGCGACATTCTGGTGGGATAATGAGCTAGATAGAATAAGCGGGATACCAGTAACCAGCTATCAATTAGGACATGTGCCCCAAGAATCAGCAGTCGAGCTACTCAGAGACAAGGAAATAGGCAGGGTGGTGTACACTCACTTCAATCACACGAACCCTGTGCTGGACATCAGTGGGCATCATAGAAAAATAGTTGAAAACGCTGGACAAGAGATCGCGTTTGATGGTATGAAGATAAGAGTCTAGTAGGTTCGGCTAACGTAGGCGACGTATTTCGCCTCATCCTTGCACAGGATACAGTTGCCTGTGGGCTCTTCCTCAACATCCCATCGGGTTCCCCTGATCTCGCCACTTACCATGTCCTTGATGTTATATGCGCAGTCAGGGTCTCCACACCAGTTGATCCTTACGATCATCCTTGAATCCATGTAAATCTGAAGCTGATCCATATCATACGCATCCACTGTGAGGTTTTCCAGCTTTTTCTTGCTCTTGTCTCTGAGGTTCTCAAAGATCACTGTGAACAATTCTTCAATCTTTTCGATGAGTTCTGCTTCATCTACTTGGGTCTTCTCGAAGTTGTCTCGTCGAACCAGAGTGGCTTTATTGTTCTGGGCTTCCCTTGGACCAACCTCGATCCTGAGGGGAACACCATACATCTCCCACTTGTAGTACTTGTCCCCGGGGTTAAGCCTGTTATCATCATCCAAGACCACACGAATACCAGCCTCCTTAAGCATATCACGAAGCTTCTCAGCATAGTCAAGAGCTACCTTCTCCTTACCCTTGAAGAGTATAGGCACTATCACGACCTGCATAGGCGCCACCTTTGGAGGCAGCACCAGTCCATGATCATCTCCATGATGAGATATAGTGGCTGCTAGTGTTCTCCCAAAACCCATACCATAGCATGTGTTTGTAGCTGTAGCTTGTTCTCCGCTATCATCTTCGTATGTTAGCTCGAATGCCTTTGCGAAGTTATACCCCAGTTGATGTACTGTTCCGATCTGGTTTACCTTGCCATCAGGATTCCATGTATCAAAGGCGACACTGTAATCAGCGCCTGCAAACTTGTCAAAGACTGGTCTCTTCAACATGATATAGGATAACCCTAGGCGATCATAAACGCTCCGATAGGCCTCGATAGCCGCCTTTACCTCGTTCTCAGCATCCTCATAGTCCGCATGGGCTGTGTGACCCTCGTTCCAGAGGAACTCTCTACCCCTGTACAGGGGTCTGGTCGCCTTGGTCTCGTACCTGTATACGTTGCATGTCTGATGCATCCGTATAGGTAGGTCCTGGTGGCTTCTCATCCATAACTTGAACATTGGATAGATGGCTGTCTCGCTCGTTGGTCTTAGCAGTAGTCTTCTATCTAGCTCGTTATTTCCTGCGTGGGTGATCCAGAATACTTCTCCGCTGAATCCCTCTATGTGGTCTGCTTCCTTCTGGAATGAGTCTTCGGGTATTACGACCGGGAACTGCATCGGTTCATTACCGTTCTCCTCCAGTTTCTCTTCAAGCATCCCAATGATGCGTTTCGCTATACTCATACCCCAGCCAGTGTATACACTGAAGCCCTTCACGGGGTACCTATCATCAACTAGCTTCGCCTCAAGCAGCACGTTATCGTACCACTCGGAGAATTTCTCCTTGGCGATTAGTTCTTTCTTATTAGAGGACTTGTTCCCAGTCATTTCTATTTCCTCTTCCCACAGTCAATGTTGTTGGGTTTTAAAAAGGTAAGGATAATTGCTACGGGAAATAGTATACGCAAAGACTATAGGGATAGTCCCCCTATTCTATCCCATGCTAAAGATAGATACAGACGACATAGTAGCCATGGAGGACACACATATTACTGTGAGAGGCTACAGGCGAAGAACTACCATACCTTCCGGGATTTTCCGGTTCCTAGAGCTGGGGGATGGGGATGTTATTCGCTGGATCGCGACCAAGGATGGCACTGTCTATGTATCTAAACTAGAAAAATAGGGAAATTTTGTTAAAAGGGTGGATAGGGTAGAGCCTCTAAAACCATTGATGTTAATCCTAGATAGTAATTTTTATCGTATAAACTGGAATAATCTGTACCATGTCCTGGACATACAGTGCCATAACTGGGTATTATTAACCCTAGATAGGATACCCTCATCTGCCAAGTCCCAATGAAATCAGGATATCCGGGCGTGTTTGATAGCTCCCATAGTTGATACGCTGTGTACCAGCTTAATGTGAATGAGAAGTCGAGTGGATCTTCACTTGGTGACTCGAAAATTGTATCTCCAGTAAACAAATATGAGCCACAGTCTGAGTTATAGCTGATTGAAACAGAGCCCATGGTGTGTCCAGGTGTGTATATGATTGAGAATCCTTCTTCCTCTTCTGCATACTCATACAAGTAATCGGGCATAAACCCAGTGTATGTGAACTGATCAGGGACAGAGGGATCATAGGCACCAGATTCAATCAATGGAACCTCATAGGAATGAGAGTAAACAGGTACTCCTTTTCTCTGGAAATATGTTCCAGCACCGGCGTGGTCAGCGTGACCATGAGTCAGATAGACTGCTAATACTGGTTTTTTGAAGGCTTTTCTTACGCTCTTATAGAGGTTTTTAGCGTAGTCTTCGTCTCCGCAATCTATCAAGACTATTCCGTCTCCTATGTCGATGCCATATATGTTGACTTTGTAATATGCGCCCTCGGGAAGTTCCATCCCATACTCTGGGGGAATATTCAAGATAATCTTCTCTTCAAAACGGATTACATCATCAGAGAGTACATATTCTTCGATAGAGTCATGTTTCTTGAACCTTTTTGCGGATACAGATATTGTAGGAGTTATTAGTATAGTGATTATTATCAGTGAAAGAATGAGCTTTGATCTATATCTTTTTTTAATCAATTTTATCAGTTTAAATGAATATAACCTGTTTATAATGTTTCTTCATATTACGATATAGAGCGTTTATACATAGTTTTTAAATATATTATATATTCATTCATTCTTTTAGCATAATTTCAAATAATCACATCTAACAAGCATACTGTTATGATACTACTTTCGTCATAATGGTTTATTATAAAACCTCTTTTTAATACAGATTTAGAAAATTATACTTTTAATATATTTTTTAATAATTCATAACAAAGAACATTTATCATAGGTTAAGATATATGAAACACATCAGGAGGAAAAAGGAATAATTCCAGTTAATCTAATACTAAGATTAATAAATGGAATTGTAACCCTCTATTTCGCTCCATCATTATACAATATATATAGAAAGACTCAGAGAAGATTTTATCTCTACTGGGGTCTCGGATATTTATTCTATGGCGTCAACATAATCATACGATTATTTATCCCAGAAGGGTTCAATATCACAATTTGGACCATGATTACATTCTTCTTTTTCCTACTTGGTTTCATTTTCATGGTTGTGGGTGTGGGAGAGTTAATAAATAGAAGGAGAATGATGCTTTCATCTACATTATTAATTTTTCTACCTATATTACAATACGTTTTTGGAACTGAATGGATGCCAATTAGCTTTTCATTTGCTATTCTTCCGTACATAGTTATGCCAATAAGTCTGATTTTTATCAATTGGAGATGGAAGGTGGACCTAAGGCTTTTATCGGCGGGATGGTCAACTCTCTTTTTAGCAAACCTTGGGTTTTTATTGAACAAGATTGATCCTGGATTTGTTGACATGATCTCGATTTTGTCAAAATGTATCATTTACCTTGGAATGATTCAACCTAGTTTCAGCTTCATCGTAGATGATCTACAAGTATTTCTATTGGGGGGGTTTCCAACTGAGTACATCAAGAAAGTCATGGGAAGTTTCAACCTTGTGAATATCAAGAACACCAACCGTGAAAGGGAAATAATCTGGATAAACGATAAGGTTGAAAAAAACAGCGATATTGGAGTCAGGACTATTCTTGTCACATTATACGATCTGATAACATATACAAACTTAGCACATTTTGAGGAAAACGATAACCTCTACATAGTAAGGGTTCTGCCCGGGACAAGAAGTTTTCCCAATACTTTCGAGGAGAGAATCATGAGCATCAACGATGATTTGAACCAATTGGACCTATTATTATCTGACGTAATCAAGTTCAGCACAGAGCGAAAAGTACCATGCGATATAATTCTTTACTCATTTTCTCATCTTATTCACACACATGGCGCAAGAAGAATATACTCTTTTATCACCACCAAGATTCCTTTAATCAAAGCAAGTCATGTAACATTGACCTTTTTCTACTATCCGAGTTCCCATGAAAAAGAGTCGGATATTGTGATATTTGAGAAATTAGCGGATTCTATCATTACATAATAGATTCTACTGCATTAATAGTTTAAACCGTTCATCCCTCATACCGATCCGTGCGATACGAGCCATCCCTTCCTTTTTATTGAAAAACTTATGGAAGGATCCCTTGGGGAGAAGAGTTAATTTCAGTGGTTTAAACTTCATGAAATTACTAAGGTCTCTCCAGTCCTTATCATACTCATAGAGAGCTGAATCTAGCTTATGATAAGCCTCTTCATGAGACATCTCGCGACTTAACTCCAAGTATACATGCATATACTCACGTGCACCTTCAAGTTCCTTTCGTGCAGTGAAATCCACCAAAGGTAATCCCGCGTTCTTCATGATAGTTATCATTTCCTCCTCGCTTATTCGGGTGAAGTTGTGCAGAACCATCAATCGATCAGTTCTGGTATAGTATTTGAAGATGGGAAGATCAGTTGATAGTAAATCATCACCTAGAGATATACACTCGAATACATCGGGCATTACGTATCGGGTAATGTCATTGAATAAGGGGGTTGAGATTAACTGGTATCTTTCTCCCTTTTTAACATCCATCAGAGGGATCAATTCAGGAGGATCATCCAGTTTATTCAAATCGTGTTGAATAGGATCATCTTCCTTCACAAACTCAGGGTATATTACCCTCCAATCCAGGAAAAAAGCTCCAGGGTATTGAATAGAAGGCAAACCCGAAAGCATGGATTCTGTGCTACCATATATCGTCTTTGGATAGGTTCCTGCCGCTTTCTTGATCTTCTCCTTCATTGGCCCTGCCGACATGTCCTGAGTGAAGAAGCCTTTCAAATACAGTTCATCCTTGATCTGAGGAACAATGTCATCTAGGAAGGATGTTACTGTCATATAGGCTATGTCAATATCTTTATGATGTTGGATAAAATACTGAACCTTAGCATCAAAACTCATTTGTTTTGAACTTTCAGGAATCAGCTTCAAGAAAGATTGATTTTTATTAAAACTATCACCCATGAAAGCAGATAAAAACGAGCCCCCCGGCATATTGGCGTAAATCGTATCCCCAATATCCAGACTCATTTTATCTCCATCATGAGTACAAATGAAGAGCATACTCATCGCTGATCTCTTCAGGTTCTCTTTAAATCCTATCTGGGGAGCCATGTATATCTTAGGTTTTCCCATCGTGCCACTGGTATATGTTTTAACATATTCATTTAGTGGGTACATAAAGTCCCCAGCTCTCGGATTCTTATAGAATGGAACATAGAAATCGTACCCAGTTATCGGAAGATCTGAGATAACACTTGTTCCATTGATCCCTAATTCTTTTCCAAGATTTGAGGAAGCTAACATCTTTAATTTTTTAGCTACCAACTGATTTTGTTTTTCCTGAACATTAGATTCGCTCAGGAAATTCATTGAGTATTTTCTTAGAAGAGGTTTTAGGGCTTTGAATATATATTGGGACATTTTTCTCACTCATATCAATACTGGCTCTGAGTTGAACACTTGGAATCCTCTTGAAGTTATCACGTATCTTCTCGGTTGATCATCGAAATCTATTCCACGCATCTTATCGATCCGTAGCGTCTTTATCATAGTGTAATCAAGAAGATCTTTACCCAGCAGGAAAACACCATCCGCCAAGAATTGTTCCATATAGAAATCATGCTGGCTAGGAAGACCCTCAGAGGTTATAATTGCTGAACAGTCAAGGTTTCTAATTGTATCAAACAATTGGCCTATCAGGAATCGCTTTTTTCCTGATCTTGACTCATGAACAAGAATACTTGTAACGGGGTCGATAAGGATATGTTTTGCCCCGATGCGTTTAACAGCATTCTCTATCTCGTTCTCTATGCTGAACTGTATCTTTCCTTTTCTTCGGTCGATGGGTTCTATCACGCCTTGACTGTGAGGCACCATATAGATGTCCAAGGTTTCTATCATGTCTTCTGACTCAGCCTTGGCTATATCCCATCCAAAAGCTGTAGCATTTCTAATTTTTTTCTCCATGGGCTCCTCAAGGGAAACATATACAACAGGCTCTCCCTTTTTCACCGCTGTCATCATGTATTGGAGGGTCATTATGGTTTTTCCACTGCCTGGACCACCACATAATAGTATGATGCTCTTTTCGGGGATTCCCCCTCCCAGCATCTCATCGAGACCAGATACTCCAGTTTCGATTCTTTTTACCTTATACTCTTCCATTTTTTATATCTCCCTTTATAGGAAAAACTGTTAGTTAACGACATTAATAACCAAATACGAATATCGTTTACCCTCAGTTTCTCACCCATGAGGTTATTACCTGAAAAAGAGTGCATTTTTATATATAGCTGTTTGTCTGAGTTTCGCGTCTAATGCTTAAATTCAGCCAACTCGTTTGAGAGTCTATGAACTCAGATCCTAGGGAGTTGAGGTTCTACTCGGAAAAACAGTTGCAGGAGATCGCTGATGATATAGATAAAGCAGTAACAATTCCGGTTAACTCAATGATCGAGGTGGATCACAGGGTGTTTGATCTATCCGAGGTGGAGAATATTCTTCGCGAGGCGAGAAAGATAACCGTGCAGGATTGTGGATGTAGGACAGAAAATGGAAACTGTGATGCTCCTAAAGAGGTCTGCATAGGGCTCGATGAAGAGGCAGATTATACTTTGGGGCAAGGAACATTGAATGTTCGGGAGATAGATATTGATGAGGCTCTGGAGATCTTGAGGATGAGCCACGAGGCTGGACTTGTCCACATGGCTTATGTTTTTAAGGATAAAGACAAACCCGGACTTATCTGTAGCTG
>Ga0272442_10002187_pt1 | contig 28694 bp, 25 predicted proteins | sample SSMForm2O_FD_200262 | JGI IMG/M metagenome (GOLD analysis project Ga0272442, IMG submission 200262) | Marine sediment archaeal communities from Little Sippewissett salt marsh, Falmouth, MA, United States - SSM-Form-2O | ecosystem: Environmental > Aquatic > Marine > Wetlands > Sediment ...
CTCCTCATCGATACGGGTCATACGCCGCCGTTTCGCTGCCCGGTGCCGGATCCCGGCAATGTCGTACCCCGCCAACTCAACCAACACGTCGCACGTGTCATCCCTCCCCGCGAACTTGCCGACCGCTACCGCCCGGTCAAACCCGATCACACCGGATGTGACCGCGTCTTCAACATCCGGCAGTTCTTGAAGGTGTTTGGCGGTCGCGACGAGGTCTCGTGCGGTCTCTGGGGCGACGTCGAGGCGGCCCCGCACCCATTCACCCAACGACCCACACCCCGCCCCCAACGGCATCTGCCTGCGGTCGACCTCACGCAACAAGGTCATCTGAGACGCCCGGAGCCGAGCGATTTGGGCTTCGTCGTCAAGCAGTTGTTGCTCAATCCGATCGTTCGTGGCGGTCTCGATATCCATACGACCAACGTATCAAGAGCCAGGGACAGAAACCGGCTCCGGAGACAGGGATTCTGAGGATTCTTCAGACCGGTCCTACCAGGGCTCGGAATCCGGGTTGCATCTCTCGTCTGGCATCATTGCTCGGCAATCCCATGAGAAGGAGAACACCATGGCCGTCGTTCGGATCAACGCCATCACCGTGCCCCCCGAAGGCGGAGACGAACTCCTGGAGCGATTCAGGAATCGCCTCGGTTCCGTGGACGATCAGCCCGGCTTCCTGGGATTCGAACTCCTGCGTCCGACGTCCGAGGCCGAAGCGCGCTGGTTTGTTGTGACGCACTGGGACACCGCCGAGGACTTCGACGCGTGGATGCAGTCGACGTACTTCAAGGATGGACATGCGAAGAGCGAGCGCCGGCCGGTCGGCACCGCAGCCGATCTACTCGAGTTCGATGTGGTCCTGTCGTCCAAGCCGGGAGCCTGAGGCGAACGCCATCTGACAGCCGTGGCTGGCACAGCGACGGCCACGGACTTCCCCAATGCGACCTTCGGCCTCTATCCGCGCGCGACTGCGTGATCGACCATGATGGGACTATGCGCACACTGATCAGCAACGGAACGGTCGTGACGGCCGCGACCGCGAACGAAGCCGACGTTGTCATCGAAGGGGAGCGAATCACCGGGGTTGTTGCCCCCGGCTCGGCGGGTGATGGCTTCGATCGGGTGATCGACGCAACCGGAAGGTACGTGATACCGGGCGGCGTCGACATGCATACGCATATGGAGCTTCCGGTCTCTGGGACGTATTCCTGTGATACCTACGAAACCGGGACCCGGGCAGCCGCCATCGGGGGAACCACAACGATCGTCGACTACGCCGGCCAAACGCGTGGGAGCACGCTCGAGGCCGGTCTCGCCGAGTGGATGGAGCGCGCCGAGGGGCGCTCGTTCGTCGACTACGGCTTCCACATGATGGTCACCGACGTCCACGAAGGGACGCTGGCCGAGTTCCCCGAGATGATGCGGGACGGGGTCACGACGTTCAAGCTGTTCACGGCGTATCCGGGTGTGAATCTCTCCGACGATCGTCAGATCCTCGAGGCCATGCAGGTAGCGGCGTCGATTGGCGCGACGATCATGATGCACGCCGAAAACGGCATCGCAATCGATGCCTTGCGCGACCAAGCGGTTGCGCGTGGCGAGACCAATCCGATCAATCACCTGTTGACGCGGCCCGCATCGATGGAGTCCGAGGCGGTGCATCGTGTCGCCGCTCTGGCCGAGATCGCCGGCTGTCCGCTGGTCATCGTGCATATATCGTCCCAGGACGCATTTGCAGAAGCCGTGGTTGCTCGCGATCGGGGTTTGCCCGTCTTCGCAGAAACCTGTCCCCAATATCTGTGGCTTGCGCAAGAAGACGTGCCGGAGGGTTTCGAAGGCGCCAAGTTCGTGTGCTCGCCTCCTCTTCGTCGCAGGAGCGAGGGACATCAAGCCGCTCTCTGGTCCGGCATTTCGACCGGGCGTGTTGATGCTGTCGCAACCGACCACTGCCCCTTCACTTGGGAGCAGAAGGAGGCAGGGCGTCGGGACTTCAGGAAGATCCCAAACGGGCTCGGCGTGGTCGAGCACCGGATGGACCTGGTGTACCAGGGTGTTGTCGAAGGCTGGATCCCGCTCACTCGGTGGATCGAGGTCACGGCGGAAACGCCGGCCAAGATCTCAGGCCTCTATCCGCGCAAGGGAACGATTGCCCCGGGATCCGACGCCGACGTCGTCATCTACAACCCGTCTGCCTCTCACGTGCTGTCTGCATCGACCCACCACATGAATCTCGACTACTCGGTCTTCGAGGGAGCCGAAGTGGGAGGCACCGTCGAGACGGTCCTGCTGCGCGGCGAGGTGATTGTCGACGAGGGCGAGTTCGTCGGCGAGGCGTGGCGGGGTGAATACCTCCATCGTGGAACGAACGCCCTGCTTCCGGAGCGAGTTGCAGCCGGCGAGTAGCTCATAGGCCGCGGGACGCTCGCCAGCGCCGGCATCGAGTGCGTCGGGCAGTATCGGCTACGCGGACCGACTCGTGATCGTTACCCGCTGCGCCCAACGCCATAGGCCCGCGATGAAGTTCCAGCCCGGCACACGAACCACGTAGTCGCGGTACGCGTCGCCAAACTTGTCGACATTGCGAGCGTCGACCGTGCGGAAGTCGACGCATGCGAGCACGAAGGCTGCCGCGCCCATGGCCACGACCATCGGGTTCTGGGACATGAATGCGAGGGCCACGTTCATGAGCGGCCATGCCACGAATTGTGGATGCCGGACTATCGCGTAGATGCCGGTGTCGACGACTTGGGTCGTCTCCATGTAGCTAGCGCCCTTCGCGACGCCGCCGTGTCTCTTGAGTTGATAGATGGGCAGACACCCGAACACGGCCGCAAGCGTCCAGAGTGCGAACCCCGCACTTCGGAGCCACACGATCTCACCGCCTCCGAGCGCGATGAGGAGTGCAATCTGCCCGAGGGTGAGCACAGCTGCGATCCATGAGGCAACCCAATGAGGTTCATTGGACATTGCATTCACCACCATCAACCCTAGCCACCCGACTCGGCCAGCGGCCCGGGGAGCTGGCCGATCCCGCAGCTCTCGCCACCACCATCCAGCTCTTCATCCAGTCGGGAGAGTGACCACGCGATCGATGTCGGGATGCGCCCGCAAGAACGTCGCTAGTTGCTCCGCAGCGTCTCGCGTCGCCGTGTCGGCCTGGGTGATGGCCATTGCTACTCTTGCGGCTTCCGGGATCCCCTTGAGGCCGCCATTGGGGTCGAGGAGGACACGCGCGACATGATCGATTGTGAGGCGGTCGGTCGGTCGGGCCCGGGCGATCGCTGCGACCCGCTCGGGTCGGTGGGCAACCTCCCGAATCGGACGGCCGACGGCGTCGATGGCTGCAACGACGATCACCAGCGTCGAGGTCGCCGGGATCACCGGTTCATCCTCAGCCGGGGCCTTGACCGACATCGATCGGGCCCCGTCCGCTTCGACGAGGACATGGTCGGTCTTCGTTTCAGCGAAGAGGCGATCGACACCTTCCGGTGTCGGACCTGTGACCTTCCCAGGCACCAGACCGCGTGCGACGAACAGGGGTGAACCCGACACAAGGTGCCGCTCCACGGCAACTGGATCGTCCGACCAGCAAGCCGGCTCGGTCACTTGATCACGAGCCATCTTCGTTGTGGTGGTGAGGATGACCTGGTAACCGGCCTCAGCGAGTTCGCCTCCGAGAAGGAACAGGACGGTCGACTTGCCGCCTGCTCCGACGATGGAGATCAGTTCGCGTTCACCGACGCCTAGTGGCTCGCGCAGCGGCGCCTTCATTCGGGCGGTGTTCCGAGCCAGACGAGCACCGCTTCGAGTACACCACCGCCGATTGAGAGTGCCTTGTCCGAGATCTGATGGATCGCAGCAGGGTCGAAACGGGGGTCGATGTCCCCAATCTTCAGCCCGACAGTGACGTGCCCAGGGAGCAACAGCCCTCGGACCGTTCCGGCGATCTGAGCAGACACAACGTCGTCATCGATCCACCCCAACACCTGCCCCGCTTCGACGACGTCGCCGAACGCCACATCCCACCGGAGGTTGCCGTCTCGAACTGCTCGCAACACCCGTTCTGCCGATGCGCCGCCGATCTCTCCCGGGACACCGGTGTTGGCGGCTGCCGGCCCGTCCCAGATCACCCGCCCGAGTCGGTGCCCCCGCATGGTCTCAACGACTGCATCACAGTCCAGACCCGCATCGAAACCGGGACCGAGCGCCACAACAAACGGCGCCTGGTCGCGCGTCGTGTCGAGCTTCTGTTTCGCGAGACGCGCATCAACGAGAACCGATATCGGCATTGGGAAAGATGGAACATCGGGCGCCACCATCACGGCCACTGCTCGTGCATGTGCTGCTTCAATTACCAACGCGGTCGAATCGACGCGCACTCCCTCGATTCCGTCGATGGTGATGCGGCCGTCGGTGACGGCCGACGAGTACGCGACGGTCCGGCGCACGGTCAGCGGACGCTCAAGCTCCAGGACGACAACCGGGAAACCAACCCGGCGGAGCCGCCAGATGACGCCGGAGCCGAGGTCGCCGCCACCGCGCACGGCGACGAGATGATTCGACGGGTCGATCACGGTGCCTCCGCGGCCGCCGCCTTGATGACTTCGGACATGATCGACACGGCGATCTCCTCCACGGTCTCGGCCCCGATGTTGATGCCGATCGGCACGTGGACCCGGTCGATCGCCGTCGCCGAAACACCGAACTCCAGAAGCCGTTCACGGGTGGCGGTCCACCGCCGTGTACTGCCCATCACGCCGATGTACCTGGCAGGTGTCTCGAGCAGCAGCGGCACGATCTCGACATCCATGTCGTGACTTCTCGTAACCACGACGATCGAGGTGTTCTCGTGGACCGGCTCGGCGGCGAGCGCCTCTTCCACCGTTCCCACGAACCGGACCTCTGCGTTGGGCATCGTTTCATCGGTGACGAGTTCGGCGCGATCGTCGGTAGCCACGGTCCGGTACCCCAGCCAGTGGGCGAGATCGACAACGGCTCGACCGACGTGGCCGCACCCGATGACAAAGATGGTGTGTGGTGGCATGTAGGGCTCCAGTGAGATGGTCATGGTCCCGCCGCAGATCCCCGGGTCGCCGCGTTCCGGGTCCTCCAACGTGTACTGCTTCAAGCGGGTCGTTCCGTCGTCGAGGGCGACGAGTGCGTCGTCTCGGATCAGCGCTTCGACTTGGCCGCCGCCAACCGTTCCCGATGTGGTGCCGTCTGCGTAGACGAGCATCTTCGCTCCGGCATGTCGTGGAACCGACCGAGCGGTGTCGACGATCGTCGCTACAACCACCGGTCGTGCACGACCGACGGCGTCAGACAGCTCAGCGAGGAGCGCGCGGTGGTCGCCGGACCTCACGCGTCCTGGAGCGCTCGCCACACGCGCTCAGGCGTGAACGGGATATCGGCGATCCGGACTCCGGTGGCGTTGACAATGGCGTTGCGCATCGCAGGCGCCACCGCGTCTTTCGGGATCTCAGCGATTGCCTTGGCGCCGAACGGTCCACTCGGCTCCATGGTCTGCACGAGGATGGCTTCGACATCCGGCATCTCGTCCGCGCGGTAGATCTTGTACGGCCCGAACTCCGGGTTCACCATGCGCCCGTCTCGGTCGTACACCATCTCCTCGCAGTGCCCGTAGCCGAGCGCCTGAACCATCCCACCTTCGACTTGGCCCGCAGCCGTGACCGGGTTGATCGGGACACCGCAGTCAACGGCCATGACCAGCCGGTTGACGGTCACCTGACCGGTTTCAATGTCGACCTCGACCTCCGCGAATTGGGCCGCGTAGGGGGGAGGAGATTCGGGAGAGACGTACGAGGCGTCGGCCATGATCTGGTGCTGACCCTCCTGGTGGAGCGTCGACAACGCAATCTTCTCGAGCGTCACCGACTGCCCGCCAACCGACCACGCTGCGCCGTCGTAGAGGTCGATCGTTTCGGCGTCAACACCGAGCATGAGCGCCGCGCGAGCGATGATCTGAGCGCGCACCAACTCGGCGGCACGTTTGGTGGCCATCCCAGAGATATAGGTCGTACTCGATGCATAGGCCCCGACATCGAACGGAGTCATGTCGGTGTCGGATGAGTAGACGATGATGTCGTCCGTTCCAACGCCAACTACCTCCGCGGCTATCTGTGCGAGGATCGTGTCCGAACCGGTGCCCAGATCGGTGGCGCCGACGAGCAGGTTGAACGACCCGTCGTCGTTGATCTTCAGGCTCGCTCCACCCATGTCGAGACCGGGGATCGCCGTGCCGTGCATCGCCATGGCGAAGCCGAGGCCGCGCCGGATGTTCGGCTTGTCGCTGGGCTGTCTCCATTCCGGATCGTTGCGCCGGTCCCAGTCGATCGCTCGCTGTCCCTGTGCGACGGCTTCTTCGAGACCGCACGACGTGACCAGTGGCATCACGCTGGCGTCCTGGTCGCCCTCGCCGAGCTGCGGAGCGATGTCGAGTGGATCGCCGACCTTCGTCCAGTTCAGGCGACGGAAGTCGATGGCATCCATCCCAAGCTCGTCTGCAATGTCCTCCATGTGGACCTCGAGGGCATAGAGCGCCTGGGGGGCCCCGTAGCCGCGATAGGCGCCCGGGACCGGGATGTTGGTGTACGCGACTTTGCAGTCGAAACGCTTCAGCGGTGAGTTGTAGGAACTGAGCCCCCGGAGGCCGGTCACCATCTGCACGGTGAGCCCGTGTGTGCCGTACGCGCCGGTATTGGCAACCACGCGCATCTCTTGCGCCGTCAACATGCCGCCGGCGTCGACGCCGGTCTTGAACGTGATCGTCTGCGGGTGCCGTGTGCGGCTCGACATGAACTCCTCTTCGCGAGTGAGTTCGAGTCGGACCGGGCGGCCGGTTGCGATCGTCAGATGTCCGACGATGTCTTCGATCAGCATCTCCTGCTTGACGCCGAATCCTCCGCCGATCCGCGGTTTGATGATTCGGATCTGCTTCACCGGCAGTCCGAGGAGCGGCGCCACCATGCGCCGGACGTGGAACGGCACCTGCGTCGACGAGGTGATGACGAGTCGTTCGTCGCTGTCCCACGCCGAGATCGCAATGTGGGGCTCGATCGGTGTCTGCTGCACCTGATGGACCCGCATCGTCTGCTCGAACACGCGGTCGGCGATGGCGAAGCCGTCTGCGACATTTCCGGTCTCCGCTTCGATGTGATGGACAAGGTTGTGGGAGGCGTCGTGCGCCCCCTCCATGTCGGGTTCGTCGTGGATAACCGGAGCTCCGTCGAGAATCGCCTCGTTCTCGTCGAATACCGCAGGGAGCGCCTCGTACGTCACTTGGATCAAGTCGATCGCCGCGAGTGCGATCTCCTCCGTGTCGGCGGCAACCGCGGCAACGCGGTCCCCGACATAGCGGACGCGGTTGTCGAAGCTGACCTGGTCGTAGGGGAGTGGATTCGGGTAGCTCTGTCCACCTGATGCATACCGAACGCGGGCCACGTTGCCGTGGTGGAGAACCGCGTGCACCCCGGGGAGAGCCAGCGCGGCGGCGTCGTCGATGTCGACGATCCTCGCGTTGGCGTGCGGGCTGTAGAGAACCTTGGCGACGAGCGTGCCCGACAGGTCGACATCGTCCGTGAACGCCGGGTTCCCTTTGACGAGCTTGATGGCATCGACCTTCGTCTCGCCCTTCCCGACGACACGGGTTTCGGGGACATCGCTGCTCGGCACCACCTGCGGAGCAATAGCCGGGAGATCTGCCTTCGATGCCTCTGGGCGGTCAGCGTCCGTGAGCGGCTCGAGGAACACCACATCAACGCTCTCCGGGGCCTCGCCGCGCATCACGGCTGCAGCACGCAATACGGCGTGCACCGGGCGGAGATAGCCGGTTTCCCGGTCGAGGATTCCGGAAAAGGCGTCCCTGACGTCGTCCTCGGTCGGATTCGGGTTTCGGGTGATCAGCGCTTTCGCTGCGAGGATCATCGCGGGTGTCGAATACCCCGACTGGATCGCGCCGGTCTCGATGAACGCTTCCTGGATCGGATGGAGGTTTCCCGGGCTGCTGAGTCCCTCAACCGTCTCGACCTCATGGCCGTCGGCCTGGGCGGCGAGCATGAGGTCGGCGGTGATCAGCCTGCCGTCAACAAGCACGGCGGCCGCGCCCGTTTCGCCGGTCTCCGACCCGAATCGAACGCTCTTGTAGCCGGCCTTCCGAAGCACCGCGCGTAGGGAGTCGTGCGGCTGACAATCGAGATCGGTTTTGGTTCCATTGATCGTGAGCGTGATCGTCATGCTGATGCGCCTCCTTCGACGGCCGCAAGTACTCGGGTTGCGAGCACCTCGGCGAGGCCGGCTCGATATGCGGCCGTCCCGCGGAAGTCAGGCGGCGGATCGAGGTCGCCGATGTGGTCGGGATCGACGACCAGCGGAACCGCGGCGACACCGGTCATTGCAAGACGGGCCGTAGCTCCATCACTATGCGCCACGGCCATGACGATCGGCCGGTCCATCGGGGTGCGGCCTACTCGATCAGCGGCGGCCCGACCGGACGTGGGGATCGTGACGGCGGTGATGATGGAGCCATTGAGCAGTCCTGCGTCGGCGAGGATGTCATCGAGAGAGTGTTCGGTGGGAGATCCCGCTCGAGCGAGTGTCACGCGAGCCCGGAACGCGAGCAGGCCGGCGAGCAACTCGCTCTCAGGATCGGCGGTCCCGATGGTCCCTCCGACGGTCGCCATCGTACGGATTGTGCTCGGAGCTTCACGCCGTGCGAGGTCGCGCAGCACGGTTGGGATGAGGGCGGAGTCGACGAGGTCCTGGAGGCGAGTTGTCGCCCCAATACGAACCTCGTCGCCTTCCACGTCGATCCCGGCGAGGTCCAATTCCTGGAGATCGATCGCCGTCGAGGCCGTACGGTCCGGGGCAGCGTTGATCGTCGTACCGCCGGCAAGTGCAACGGCATCGGGTCGGGCAATCAGGGCGATCGCGTCGTCAAGCGTGAGCGGCCGGTGGTACTGCGTGATCATCTGCGGATCTCCTTCGTTGTCCCGTAACTCCACTCTACTGATGACGGTGGGATGGGAATAGCGACGGATGATCCGAGCGGACTTGGTACATTCAGAGGTATGAGCACTCTTCTCGTTCGGCATGCACAGGTTCTCGCGACGATGGACGATGGTGACACCGAGATCGTCGACGGCGGTTTGTTCGCGGTGGATGGGTTCATTCAGCAGGTCGGGCCGACCTCGACTCTCCCGGAGACAGCCGATGAGGTCGTGGATCTGTCTGGACACGTGGTGCTTCCCGGTCTCATCAACACACATCATCACTTCTACCAGACCCTCACGCGGGCGGTCCCCGGAGCCCAGGATGCCGGCCTGTTCGACTGGCTCCGAACCTTGTACCCCATCTGGGCGCGAATGACCCCGGACGATGTCCGGATCTCGACAGAACTCGCCCTATCCGAACTCGCCCTATCCGGTTGCACAACCTCGTCTGATCACCAATACCTCTGGCCGAACGGATCGCGGCTCGACGATCAGGTCGAGGGTGCGGCCACTGTCGGGATCCGTTTCCACGCAGCTCGCGGGTCGATGAGCCTCGGCGAGAGCGACGGAGGACTGCCGCCTGACTCCGTGGTCGAAGATGAGGAGACGATCCTGCTCGACACGCAGAGGGTCATCGAGGCGTTCAACGATCCAGAGCCGGGATCCATGACTCGTGTGGTTGTTGCTCCCTGTTCGCCGTTCTCCGTCACCACGGAACTGATGCGGTCGTCGGCGGAACTGGCTCGCCACTACGACGTACATCTCCACACGCACGTGGCCGAGACACACGACGAGGAACAGTTCTGCATCGAGACGTTCGGCCGGCGGCCGGTTGAGCTGATGGAGGACCTCGGATGGGTCGGCGATGATGTGTGGTATGCCCACGGGATCTACATCAATGACGACGAGATCCTGCGGCTTGCTACCACGGAGACCGGGGTTGCTCACTGCCCATCTTCGAACATGCGTCTTGCTTCAGGAATCGCACCCGTTCGCCGCTACCTGGCCGCGGGCGTTCGCCTCGGCCTCGGCGTCGACGGATCGGCGAGCAACGACGGCAGCCATTTGGTTGGCGAAGCCCGTCAGGCGATGCTGCTCGCCCGGCTTGCCGCGGCGCCCTCGATCGAAGGTGGTCGTCTGCTGACCGCACGTGAAGCACTGCGGATCGCGACACGCGGTTCGGCCGCCGTGCTTGGTCGCGATGACGTCGGATCACTCGAACCGGGGAAGGCCGCTGACTTCATCGCGATCTCCCTCGACCGACTCGAGTACGCCGGAGCATTGCACGACCCGGTCGCCGCTGTTCTGTTCGTCGCCCCTACCGGTGTCGACGAGAGCTACGTACACGGGAGGCCCGTGGTCCGAGGCCGCGAGCTCGTGGGCGTCGACCTGCCGCGCCTCATTGCCAAGCACAACACCGCGGCCGCCCGGCTACTCGCTGGATAGCCGCTATTCGGAGTTCGGAGTTCGGAGTTCGGAGTACGGACTACGGACTACGGACTACGGACCACGGACGACGGGCTACGGAACACGTTTTCCGACTACGGTATGGCCATGGAATTCGTCGCAGCCCACCACCTCGACGACGCGCTCGCAGCGAAGGCCCAACGGCCGGACGCGGAGCTCCTCGCCGGAGGAACAGACCTCATGGTTGAGGTCAATCTCGCCCACCACCGACCCTCGCAGGTCATCTCTCTTCGGCGCGTCGAGGCGCTCCAAGAGGTGACCCCGAGCAGGATTGGAGCAGGCGCCACCTGGGCCCGCCTCGAAGAAGGGCCGTATCGCGGGCTTGCACAGGCTGCTCGAACCGTTGGCTCTCCTCAGATCCGGGCAGCCGGGACGATCGGAGGGAATGTTGGCACGGCAAGCCCGGCTGGTGATGGCTTGCCCTGGATCGCCGCAGCAGAAGCGTCGATCGAGGTTCGATCTGAAGCGCGCGGTACCCGGGTTATCCCGTGGCGCGACTTCTTCGTCGGAGTCAAACGGACGTCGCTGGAACCCGATGAGATCATCACTGCTGTCCTGGTTCCGGACGATCTGCCCGAACACGAGGAGTTCGCCAAGGTTGGTGTGCGAAACGCCATGGTCATTTCGACAGTCAGCTGCCTGGTGATGAGAGGTGATGACGGGATTCGTGTAGCTCTGGGGTCCGTTGCACCTACTCCGATTCGGGCGACGCGTGCCGAGGAGATGATCAATGCCGAGTCGTCGTTGTCCGATGCGGCCCTCGACGAGTTCGCCCGAATCGTTTCGCAGGAGGTCAAACCCATCACCGACCACCGCTCAACTGAGGGGTATCGAAGGCACGCCGCGGGTGTTCTTGCTCGAAGGCTCGTTGAACGGAGTGTCCGATGAACGTCACGATCAAGATCAACGGTGAAGATCGAGCAGTCGACGTAGCGGGAGCAGAGAGCCTGCTCACGGTGCTGCGCAACAACCTGGACTTGCCGGGAACAAAGGATGCGTGTGAACAGGGTGAATGTGGCTCATGCAGCGTCGTATTCGACGGCGACGTGGTCTGCTCATGCCTCGTGATGGCGGTTGACGCCGATGGCTCCGAGGTCACGACGGTTGAAGGGCTTGGGACAGAAGACGACTTGCACCCGTTCCAGGAGGCGATGCTCGCGGAGGGAGGCGTTCAGTGTGGTTTCTGCACGCCGGGCGTTGTGATCGCAGGTGCACATCTCCTCCAGGAGAACTCACAGCCGAGCGAGATCGAGATCCGGGAAGCCCTTTCCGGCAACATCTGCCGTTGCACGGGATACGGAGCGATTCTGCGAGCCTTTGAGACCGTGGCGAGGGGGGACGTATGACCACCCGCACGACCTCGGGTGTACGAGGAGGAATCGGAACGAGCGTGCGGCGCCCGGACGGTACTCCGAAGGTGATGGGCAACTTTGCCTACGCGTCCGACCTGTGGTCTGAGGACATGTTGTGGGGAGCCACCCGGCGCAGCCCCCACGCCCATGCCCGCCTGACCCGCCTTGATATCGCTCCGGCACTCGCGATGAACGGCGTCCGTGCTGTTCTGACGCAGGACGATGTTCAGGGCAAACCCACGTTCGGCCAGGAAGAACAAGACCAACCCGTGTTCTGTGACAACACGGCGCAGTACTGGGGTGAACCCGTCGCCGTTGTGGCCGCCGACGACGAAGAGACGGCTCGCCGCGCCGCAGCGGCCATCATCGTCGAATGGGAACCGCTCACACCGCTCACCGATCCCGAGCAGGCGGTCGAACAAGGTTTGAGCTTCCGGGAGATGAGGATCCGTCGAGGAGACGAGAACGCCTCGGGGACCATCGTCGTGGAGGGCATCTACGAGACCGCGACACAGGACCAGGCACCGCTTGGAACCGAGGCGGGCTTTGCCATCCCCGACGGCGGGGGTGGCCTTGATCTGTATGTGACCAGCCAGTGGATCCACGTCGACCACCGACAGATCGTCGCGTGCCTCGACATGGCTCCCGACTCCGTCCGCTGTCACCCCGCGGGAATCGGCGGCGCGTTCGGGTCGCGAGAGGACATCTCGCTGCACATCCACGTCGCCATGTTGGCGCTTGCCACCGGTCGGCCGGTCAAGATGGTGTACGACCGCACCGAGTCGTTTGCCGGACACGTCAAGCGGCATCCGTCGCGAATGTGGTACCGACACGAGGCCGATGAGAGCGGGATGCTGGTGAAGGTCACTGCGCGGCTGCTACTCGACGGCGGTGCATACGCCCACACGAGCCGAGCTGTGCTCGCCAATGCCGCGTTCTTCACGGTTGGGCCCTATCGCTGCGACAGCGTGGTAGTTGATGCGGCGGCTGCAAAGACCAACAATCCCCCCGCCGGTGCAATGCGCGGATTCGGCGCGGTGCAGACGTGTTTCGCATCCGAGAGCCAGATGGATCTGCTCGCCGAGAAGCTCGGGATGGATCCGCTCGAACTGCGGAGGAAGAACGCGCTGCTCGCCGGCGATCACATGTCGACATCGGGTCAGATCATCGAAGGGTCGCTGCCGACGCGTGAGGTCATCGATGCCGTCGAGGCGATCCCACTTCCCGATCCGCTCGATGACGACGATCCGAGGCTTCTCCCAGGTGGGACCGGGCTGACGTCGCCAAGGGGGTCCGTCGTGCGCGGCGTCGGGTACGCCGTGGGGCTCAAGAACCTTGCGTTCTCGGAGGGGTTTGACGACTTCGCAGAGGCTCGTGTCGTGATGACCGCGGCAGGCGTCGAAGTCCACACCGCTGCCATGGAGGTTGGGCAAGGCCTCGTGACGGTGTGCCAGCAGATCGCACGGACGGTGCTCGGCACCGACCAGGTCGCCATCGTGTGGGACGACACGTCGCAGATCGGATCCGCAGGCTCTACGTCCGCATCGCGCCAGACGCAGATGACCGGCGGGGCGGTGCACGCTGCCGCCGTCGGCCTCCGCGACCAGATCCTGGCGGACTACGACGGTGATGAGCTTCGAGACGACGGTGTCTATCGGGAAGGGGAGCAGGTCGCGACCATCGACGATGTATGCAGCTCCGGCCCGGTCGAGCACCACGTCCAGTTCCGTCACCCAGAAACGTTCCCACCAGACGAGAACGGCCAAGGTGATGTTCACGCCGGGTTCGTCGTCGCAGCGCATCGCGCCGTTGTCGATGTTGACCCGGAGTTGGGTCTGGTGCGCGTCGTTCGCGTGGATACGGCTCAGGATGTCGGGACCGCGCTGAACCCGCAGGCGATCACCGGGCAGCTCGAAGGCGGGATCATGCAGGGTGTCGGGCTGGCCGTGATGGAGGAGCTCGTCATCAACGAAGGGATCATCCTGAACCCGACGTTCACCGACTATCTGATCCCGACCTTCCTCGATGCCCCTGCCGTGGAGACCCGCATAGTCGAGGCCGGGGACCATTGGGGCCCGTTCGGGGCGAAAGGCATCGGTGAGTCTCCGACGATTAGCTCAACTCCGGCGATCGTTGCGGCGATCCGCGCTGCGACCGGCCGGCCCCTGTCTCGGGTGCCCGTTCGGCCCGAGGACATCGTGGGGATCTAGTGCTGCGGTCGGTCACGGGAGTCGTGCTCGCCGCCGGTGCTGCCGAGCGAATGGGTGAGCCCAAGCTGCTGCTCCCGTTCGGAGGATCGACGGTTCTCAACACCACACTCGCGTCCGTCGAGGCAAGCGAAGTGGATCGAGTTGTTGTTGTCAGCGGGGCGAACGCGGACTCGATTGAAGCCTCGATCGTTGGGGACCGAGCTTCCGTCGTGCACAATCCCAACTACCGGAGCGGCAACATGTCATCGTTCGTTGCCGGAGCGACGGCGGATCCGGAAGCGTCGGCGTACATCCTCGTCCCGGGGGATCTCCCGACGATCCGGACCGGCGTCATCAACGAGATGGTGGAGTTGTGGGACGAGTCGGGGCCTTGGGCGGCGGTCACCGCATACGTCGACGCTGTTGCCCATCCGTTTCTCGTGTCGCGCGATGCGCTCGAGCTGGCGATGAGGACACCCGGCGACAAGGTTCTGGGCCGACTTCTCATCGAATCGGACGACGACCGGGTCGTCCGGCTCGAGTCCCCGTTTGCAGCCCCACGCGATATCAACACACCAGAGGAGTACGACGCCCTGCTGGAGGCCGCGGCGCGGACGAGCTTGGAAGACGAGTGATTCGATGGTGCAGGTGGTTTGGCCGCGAAAGTGCCTCCGGCGCGAGGAAGTAGGCTATCGATCGTCGTCGAGTCACACCGTCGATGACCGCGCCGCACAGTTGAACAAGGAGTTGATGCGATCATGAGTCGAGCGTTCGGACCGCGAAGGGCGACGTGGGTGGAGGTGCCGGAGCCGATCGGCGTGACGCCGGATGAACTGGCGGCCCTCGAGCGATTCGATACGGTGTATCGAGCGTTGTGTGCGCTGCTCTACAACTTCGCCCAGTCGGGCCATCCGGGTGGTTCTATCTCGTCGGGGCGCATCGTTGCAGCCCTCCTGTTCGACGGCATGGACTACGACATCGGTAGCCCGAATCGCAGGGACCAGGATCTGATCTCGTATTCGGCCGGACACAAGGCGATGGGCCTCTACGCGATGTGGGCGCTGCGCGATGAGATCACGCGAATCGCCCGTCCCGACCTGCTCCCGGATGAAGAGAATCTGAGGCTGCGTTTCGAGGATCTGCTGGGTTTCCGGCGGAACCTGACCCACCCGACCCCGCTCTTCAATGAATTCCACTCGAAGGCGCTCGATGGGCATCCAACGCCGGCGACACCCTTCGTGAAACTGTCCACGGGTGCTTCGGGAATCGGAGTTGGATCGTCGCTGGGGTTGGCGATGGCTGCTGCTGACGCGTACGGCGATGACGCGCCCTGGGTGCATCTGATCGAGGGTGAGGGAGGTCTCACACCCGGGCGGGCGGCTGAGGCGGCAGCATTCGCCGGCACGGCGGGTTTGTCGAACGCCATCGTCCACTTGGATTGGAATCAGGCCTCGATCGATTCGGACGCGGTCACTCGCGAAGGAGACCAGCCGGGCGAGTACGTGCAGTGGGATCCGCGCGAGTTCTTCTACCTGCAGGACTGGAACGTGATCGACGTGCCCGATGGATTCGACGTCGGGCTGGTGCTGACCGCGCAGCGGATGGCAGCCGAGATCGACAACGGCCAGCCCACGGCGATCGTGTACCGCACGACGAAGGGTTGGCGCTACGGCATCGAAGGGAAGAAGTCCCACGGCGGCGGTCACAAGATGTGCAGCGAGGAGTACTTCGCGACCCAGCTGCCGGTCTTCGGCGATGCAACAGACTCGTTGCCGAGCGCGGACGGGTCGGACCCCGTGGCCGTGGAAGCGGCTGAGTGGGCAACTCTCCAGCAATACCGCGCGCTTCTCGAAGACGACGCCATGACGCCGGTCATGGCCGACCGCATTGCTTCCGCCAAGGACCGACTGAACGCCAGGGGGCGAAAGCCACGTGATGGTGCTCCCGACGTTGAGGGGCTGTTCGCCGCGGCTGATCCCACCGTCGTTCCCGACGAGCTGGCGCTGAAGCCGGGAGACAACCTGGCGCTGCGACAGGCGCTGGGTCAATCCCTGGGGTATCTGAATCGAGCGTCGGGTGGGGCGATCCTGATCGGAGCTGCCGACCTGCTGGGCTCGACGGCCATCTCGGACGTTGCTTCGGGATTCCCGGAGGGTTTCTACCACCGGGCCGACAATCCCGATGCGCGGTCACTGTCCGTCGGAGGGATCTGCGAAGACGGGCTGTCATGTGTTCTCACCGGCGTGTCGGCATTCGGAGACCACGTGGGGGCCGTGGCGTCGTATGGCGCGTTCATCGCTCCGCTCGGACACATCGCATCACGGCTGCATGCCATTGGGAACCAGATGCGCCAGGAAACCGAACCGGGTCCGTACCGACCATTCGTGCTCGTGTGCGCGCACGCCGGGATGAAGACCGGCGAGGATGGCCCCACCCATGCCGATCCGCAGGCTCTGCAACTCCTGCAGGAGAACTTCGTCGGTGGTACGTCCATCACGTTGACGCCGTGGGAGCCTGCCGAGATGTGGCCGCTTGTGGCGGCTGCGTTTCGTGCTCGTCCGGCGATCATCGCTCCGTTTGTCACGCGTCCGGGAGAGACCGTTCCCGACCGTGAAGCGGCGGGTTTGGCGCCCGTCGATATGGCGTCGCAAGGGTTCTACAAACTCCGCAGCGCTGCCGGAACGGCCGACGGCGCCCTGGTGTTGCAGGGTTCCGAGGTGACCTACGCGTTCGTCGGAGAGACCTTGCCGCTGCTGGAAGCAGCCGGGATGGACCTCGATGTCTACTTGGTGACCTCGTCCGAGTTATTCGACCGGTTCTCGGTTGCCGAACAACAAGAGATCTTCCCGGACACCGTGGCGCAACAGGCGATGGGTATCACGGGCTTCACTCTGCCGACCATGTATCGGTGGATCCGCAGCGAGCTGGGACGGGCCAACACCATGTACCCCTTCCAGAACGGCCGCTACCTCAGTTCGGGCGTCGGCGACATGGTCGTCCATGAAGCGGGACTCGACGGCGAGGGACAGATCAAGAGGATCAAGAGCTACCTGGATGCTCTCGCGCGAGCGCGGTAGGGACGGATCCGAGCCGCCAGTCGTCGTTCGCGCGCGGCCTTGAGCCATCACGTGCCGGGTTCGTGGTGACCGGAGGAAAATGACCATCAAGCTGAGACCTGCGACCGACCGTGATGTGCGGGAGTTCGTGGCGTGGCGCTACGAACCACCGTACGACGCCTACAACATCACGCAGGATCCGCGAGAGGCCGTCGAGTACTTTCTCGGTGCAGACGTCGACTGTCACGCGCTCGTTGATGGCGCCGACGTCGTTGGGTATTGCACCTTCGGTCGGGACGCCCAGGTTCCCGGCGGCGACTACACCGTCGACGCTCTCGACATTGGACTCGGTGTTGAACCGTCGAGAACGGGTTCCGGCGACGGACACCTCTTCGTGACGGCGGTTGTCGGCCACGCGGTTGCCGGCCTAGAGCCCCGACTGCTGCGCGTCACGATCGCCGCCGGAAACGAGCGGGCCCGCCGTGTGTGGGCGAACGCCGGATTCACCGAGGTCTCGCGTTTCCTCACCGACCGTGAGCTGATGGGCTCCAGCGAATTCGCGATTCTCGTATGCGAAACGGGAGCGTAGGGGGAGAGACCCGAGACCCGAGGCAGCCTCGGCGGCAGCTCTCATCTCGGTGGTTCACGCTCCCAGAGCCCCCTCTGCGCCCGAGCATCAGCTCGGGCGCGTCTCCCCCACGACGTGGGGGAGACGAACAACATCTGCTACTCGGTTACCGGCTCAGGCTTCGGCCCAGTCTTTGAACAGGGCAAGCGACTCTTCGATGTCGGGGACGTCGATGCCTGAGTAGGCGAATCGGATGTACTGGTTCGCCTCACCAGGGATCTCGCGACCGAAGTGGAGGCGGGTCGTGAACGAAACACCGGTGGCGTGGAGGGCTGCGCGGCGGAAGACCTCGTAGTCGGTCATTCCCTTGCGTTCCATCACCTCGGTCACGTTTGGGAACAAGTAGAACGTGGCGTTCGGCTTGAAGGTGTGAACACCATCGATAGCGTTGAGGGCGTCAACCGCTGCGTCTCTGCGTGCGTGGAGCGTGTCGAGGATCGCCTGGACCTCGGTCTGGTCACCTTCGAGTCCGGCAAGGGCGCCGTACTGGATGAAGTGGTTCGAGCACGACTCATCGTTGACGTTGAGCTTTGCGATGACGTCCACGATCTCCTTCGGTCCGACGCTCGCACCGAGGCGCCAGCCCGTCATCGCGAACTTCTTGGAGAATGTGTACAGCACGACGGTGCGCTCGGCCATCCCCGGCTGCTCGACGAAGGACTTGCTCTTCCCGGCGTACCGCATGTCGAAGTACGCCTCGTCGGCGAGCACATGGAGATTGTGCTTCTCAACCAGAGCGGCGAGCTGCTCGAGCTCGGCGAGCGAGCATTCTGCCCCCATCGGGTTCTGCAGGTCGTTGAGGATCAGCAGTCGGGTCTTGTCGGTGATCCCACGCTCAATCGAGTCGAAGTCGAGTGCGAAGTTTTCGGTTCCCTCCGTGTATCCGTACGGGACGGCGACGCCGCCGTGAAACTCGATCTGCGACTCATAGATCGGATAACCCGGGTTCGGGTAGAGCACCTCATCACCAGGGTTCATCAAGGTGAGGATGAACTTGCCAATCGTCGGTTTGCCACCCGGCTGCATCACGACGTTCTCTGCGGTGTACGGCGTGTTGTGAGATGCAGCGACGTTCGCGGCAAGGGCCTCTCGGAGTTGTGGGATCCCGGCGTTCGAGCAGTAGCCCGTCTTCCCGTCGGCGATGGCCTTGAAGGATCCTTCGACCACGGTCGACGGTGTGGGAAGGTTGATGTCCCCGAGGTGGAACGGATAGACCCGGTTCCCCTGTGCGGCGAACTCGGCTGCCTCTGCCGAGACGGCAAACGCAGTCTCGGTCCCGAGGTCGGAGATACGGTCGGCGATACGCATGGTAATGGACTCCTTCTTGGTCTAGCTCAAGTCTGCTGCGTTGACGATGCTCGGTGCCGCCTTCGGCATTTTCTCGGAAAGGAACGGCGAGATATCGTCGCTCTCCCACACCGGGTAGTCCTGCAGTATTGCGGCAACGTTTGCGGCGGCGAGTGTTGCCATTCCCTCGCGTGTCCACCTCGTCGCAGAAGCGATGTGGGGGACGATCACGGCGTTTTCGAGTTCTGCAAGGCCCGGTTTCATCGCCGGTTCAATCTCGAACACGTCGAGCGCGACCCTGAACTCGGGTGTAGCGCGACAGTGGGTGATCAGGGCAGTCTCGTCGATGATCGGGCCGCGACTTGTGTTGACGAGGATCGCATTGGTCTTCATCAGAGCGAGACGTTCGGCGTTGATGAGATGGACCGTCGAATCATCGAGCACGGTATGGAGGCTTACCACGTCCGATTCGGCGAGCACATCTTCAATCGAGCCGACCCGGCGGCACGACACCGGTGCCTCCCCGTTCTCGACGAGGAATGCCGAGTAGTCGGTGATGTACTGCTCGAGTTCCTCGTTCGGGAAGGGATCGAAGTAGACGAGGTTCATCTTGTGACCCTCGACCATCATGCGAGCGTATGCGGCGCCAATTCGGCCGGCTCCGACGATTCCCACCGTACGCCCGTGGAATCGCTTTCCCATGAAGAGCGTTGGGAGCCATCCTTCGTAGAGGCCGGAACGCATGAACCGGTCGCCCGCCACGACTCGGCGCCCGACCGCGAAGGTCAGCGCAACCGCCATCTCGGCAGTTGTCTCTGTCAGCACACCCGGTGTGTTGCCGACCGGGATCCCGGCGGCCGTTGCGCCGGCAACGTCGACGTTGTTGTACCCCACGGCGTAGTTTGAGTAGGCCGTGCCGCCCGCCGCCGCCAGCGTGGTGAACAGATCCGCGTTCCAGTCTTCGGTGAGCTGGCCGATGGCCGCGTCGCACGAGTCGCCGATCCGTCCTGCGATCTCGTTCGGCGTGAGCACGTCGAACGATTCGCACACTTCCACGGCGCAGTCTGCCGCGATGAGGATGTCGAGCCACCGCTCACCAGGGAGTTCCTTGGTGACGATGACGCGTCGACTTCCGCGCGGATTGTGGACCGTCCATTCTCTGGGAGCCATCGGCCTTCTTTCCTTCGTGGGTTCTTCTGATTCCTGCTTGATCGAGTCCGCTGACGTGGGTCAGCCGGCCTCGAGGATGGCGCGTGCCTTCGGCAGAATCGCTCCGGGATCAACGAACTCAACGACGTCGGGGATCTCGTTGAACAGGTTCCGTGCCTTTTCCTGGCGGTCCTCGTGGACTTCGAGGAGCAACGGGATGTCGAAGGTTCGGCACACATGGAAGATGTCCTCGTAGGTGACACCCCCCGCCTGCACCGAGTCCTCAGGGGCGAAGATCTTGTGAACGTACCCGACCAACAGGTCGACCTTGTTTTCGTTGTTGATGATCCGCACGTGCATGCCGTGGTTGTCGAATCCGTTCGAGATCGGGATGGTGTCGTAGCCGTCGCACACGAGGTCGGTCAACAGCGTTGAGTCGGTTCCTTCGAAGTAACCAACAATCTTTCTCATGGTTCAGCCTCCTTAGACGACGCCTTGATCCATCATCGCATCGGCGACCTTGCGGAATCCGGCGATATTGGCGCCGACCACGTAGTCGTCCGGAACGCCGTACTCGTCGGCAGTCGTCCTGCAGTTGTTGTGAATGTCGGTCATGATGCCGAGCAGCCGTGCGTCGACCTCTTCTCGAGTCCACTGGGTGAACTCTGCGTTCTGCGCCATCTCGAGGCCGCTGGTTGCAACACCTCCAGCGTTTGCCGCTTTCCCGGGTCCGAAGAGCACCTTGTGGTCCATGAGGTAGCGGACGGCATCTGGTTCGGTCGGCATGTTTGCCCCTTCGGCCACCACCCGGATGCCATTGTCGGCAAGATGCGCGGCGTCCTCGAGGTTGATCTCGTTCTGCGTTGCACAGGGGAGTGCGATCTCGGCACCGGCAACTGCCCAGGGACGCTGCCCCGCGTAGTACGCGACGCCGAAGTGTTCGGCGTATTCACTGATACGGCCGCGCCGTACGTTCTTGAGGTCCATGACCCATGCAAGCTTCTCAGCGTCGATCCCGTCGGGATCGTGGATGAAGCCACCGGAGTCCGACAGCGTCACCGCCGTGCCGCCGAGACGGTTGAGGTTCTCGACGGCGTATTGCGCGACATTGCCGGAACCCGACACGAGAACGTTCTTCCCAAAGACGCTCTCGTCTTTGGCTCGCAGCATCTCCTCGGTGAAGTAGACGGTGCCGTAGCCGGTCGACTCGGGCCGGATCCGACTGCCGCCCCACTCGATGCCTTTCCCGGTGAGAACTCCCGAGAACTCGTTCGCGAGCTTCTTGTACTGCCCGAAGAGGAAGCCGATCTCACGGCCACCAACACCGATGTCGCCGGCCGGCACATCGGTTCGTGGTCCGATGTGCCGTTGGAGCTCGTTCATGAACGATTGGCAGAAGCGCATGACCTCGGAGTCGCTCTTGCCCTTCGGATCGAAGTCCGACCCGCCCTTGCCCCCGCCGAGCGGCAGGGTGGTGAGGGCGTTCTTGAACACCTGCTCAAACGCCAAGAACTTCAACACCCCGAGATTCACCGTGGGATGAAAACGCAAACCGCCCTTGTACGGACCGATTGCGCTATTCATCTCAACGCGGTAGCCGCGATTCACCTGAACCGATCCCTCATCATCGATCCAAGGGACCCGGAAGATGACGATCCGCTCGGCCTCCACCATGCGATGCGGGATCTTGGCGGCCAGGTACTCCGGTCGCCGCTCGAGAAGCGGCCAGACCGACTCGATGACCTCGCGAGCTGCCTGATGGAACTCGAACTGAGCCGGGGTCCTTCCGATTAGATGATCCATGAACCCTTCGACGGACTGCTGCTGCACCTCACTCGTCCTTTCGTCGTGTGATCCAACGAACCGACGACAACGCTCACATCGTGAGCGCCATCACGGCCTTCTGTGCGTGGAGGCGGTTCTCCGCCTGGTCAAAGACGCGGCTCCAACGGCCGTCGATGACGGCGTCGGCAACTTCGATGTTCCGGTCGGCAGGGAGGGGGTGCATATAGATGGCGTCCCTGTCTGCCATCTCCATGCGCCGAGGGTCGACGATCCAGTCCTGGTATTTCGCCGAAATGGCGGCAGATTCCTCATGGTCGGACGTCGTGAGCATCGAGCCCCACGCCTTCGCATACACCACGTCGGCACCGCGCATGCCCTCATCGAAGTCTTCAACGATCTCAAACGAGCCGTGGGCGTTCTTGGCGTTTTCCTCAGCCTGCGCAACGATCTCCGGCATGAGCTTGAACTCCGGCGGACGGGTCAGACGCACGTTGGCGCCGTAGCGCGTCATCAGCAGGATCACGCTCTGCGGGACGCTGATCGGCTTCTGATAGCTAGCCGCATAGGCGTAGCTCATGTTGAACGTCAGCTTCCTGGGGTCACCCTTCTGCTCGATGACCGTAAGAAGATCGGCGAGAGCCTGAAACGGGTGATACAGGTCGCACTGCATGTTCAAGACGGGCGTGCGACTGGCTTCCGCCACCGCCCGGATGTAGTCGTTGCCGATACTCCAGTCGACATTACGGATCGCGATGCCGTCGTCGTAGCGCCCTAGGATTTCGCCGATCTCCCTCCACGTGTCGCCGTGGCCGATCTGCGTGCTCGTGGAGTCGAGGAACATGGCATGGCCACCGAGTTGCGCCATTCCGGCCTCGAAGCTCGCGCGGGTCCGAGTGCTCGAGAAGAAGAACAGCATGGCCAGGACCTTGTCCCGCAGCAGCGGATGGGGCTCGTTGAGGGCGCGCTTGCGCTTGAGGTCGAGCGCGACGTCGATGACGGTGTCGAGTTCGTCCTTGGTCCATTCCTGGGTCGTGATCATGTCGCGACCGTGCAGATACGTCTGCATCAACAGCTCCTTTGCAGCCCGAAGGCATTGTCGGTGGGGCCTATGCCCCGCTTCTTCTGCGGATGAGTCGGAATCGGAGGAGGTCGTCGCGGAAGTACGACGTCGCCCTCACGATCGGCTCGTTGTTCTGGTCGAAGCCGATCTCGTCGAACGAGATAGCCAACGTACCGGTCTCAACCCCGAGTTTCTCTGCCGTTTCGGCGTCGAGCGACACGGGAATGATCTCTGAGAGGTAGTAGCCGAGGGTGCGATCGCAGTGATCCTCGAGGAATTCGTAGATCGGCATCGCCTCGTCGTTGTGGTACTCGGCGTCGCTGACGATCCGGGTGGGGATGCGGTTGACCGTCAGCATGACCGGTGCCTCGTCTTCGCGGAAGACCTTCTCGATGATGAGGATACGCTCTCCATCGTCGAGTCCGAGCGCCTCCGCGGTAAGGGGGTCCGTCGAGGTCTCAGCCGAAGACAACACGCCGACCGACGGAACGTACCCGTGGTCTTGGAGGACCTGCTCATAGGACCAGATCTCTTCGAGGCGGGAGCGGATCTGTAGGCCCGGCTCATTGACGAACGTTCCCGCTCCCTGGCGGCGATAGATCGTCCCCTCGTGCTCGAGTCGGCTGAGAGCATCGCGTACGGTTGTGCGGCTCACGCCGAGGTCGGTCGCCAGTTCGGTCTCGGGGGGAATACGGCCCTCGTCGAAGCCGTCGTTGACGATTCGCTCTTTGATATGCGCCTTCACCTGATCGGTGAGCGACGGATTGCGAGTGATCATTCAGAACCTTGACTGGCGTACGGTGATCATATCGTACTATGGTATGACTAATCCACCAAGCCGAGCCTCAGGAGGGCACACATGCGCAGTTTCGCCGGACGGGACATCCTTTCACTGAAGGACTTCGAACGGAACGAGTTCTTCCACCTCTTCGAGATCGCCGACCGCCTCGAGCCCATCGCTCGTGAACGCCGCAACACCGATCTCCTCAAGCACAAGACAATGGTGACGGCGTTCTACCAGCCGTCGACCCGCACCCGTCTCGCTCATGAGGCCGCCATGCATCGCCTCGGCGGCGCCGTGACCGGCTTCTCTGACGCCAAGATGACGCGTGCCGGCGACTTCTACCAGGAGTCGATCAAGGACACCGTCCACATGCTCGAGTACTACGGCGACGTCATCGTGATGCGCCACTTCGACCAGGGCGCGCCGCATGAGGCCGCCATGTGGTCTTCGGTCCCCGTCATCAACGGTGGCGACGGCTGGGGCGAGCACCCGACCCAGATCCTCACCGACCTCTACACGGTCACCAAGGAAATGGGATCGGTCGACGGCAAGACGTTCCTGGCTGTTGGCGACCATCGCATGCGCACCATGCACTCGCTTGGCTATGCGCTGTCGCAGTTCGATGCCGAGATGATCATCCTGGCCCCCGAGGAGATGTCGCCGCTCCCCGAGTTCCTCGCGGAGCTCGACGAGAAGGGCACCAAGTACCGCATCGTCGACCACATCGACGAGGCCATCGCCGAGGCCGACGTCATCTACATGGAGCCGGTTGTCCAGCCCGACTACACCCAGGCCCGGCAGGACAAGCAGGAGGTCTACGCACGCACCGCCGCCAACTACCAGGTGACCTCAGAGGTTATGGAGAGGGCCAAGAGCAGCTCCATCATCCTCCACTCGCTCCCACGCCGTGACGAACTCCTTCCCGAGGTCGATGATTCCCGGCACGCCCGCTACTGGCAAGAGGCCTACAACGGTGTTGTCATGCGTATGGCCCTGCTGTCCTCTGTCCTCGGAGTGTGGGAGTGATGCCGAGGCTCGTAATCGCGATCGGCGGCAATTCGCTGATCCCGGACGGGGATCACGAATCCGTCCAGGACCAGTACCTCGCGGCAGCCGAGACCGATGACCACATCGCCTCGCTCGTCGAGCAGGGCTGGGACGTGGCCATCTCACACGGGAACGGCCCGCAGGTTGGGTTCATCCTGCGCCGATCCGAGATGGCGAGCAGCGAACTGCACGAAATCCCACTCGACTTCTGTGGGGCCGACACGCAGGGAGCGATCGGGTACATGCTTCAGCAGAACCTGGTCAACGACTTCCGGCAGCGGGGCGTCACGAAGAGTGTGGCGACCATCGTCACGCAGGTCGAGGTGGACGCCGACGATCCGGCCTTTGCCAGCCCGAGCAAGCCGATCGGTTCGTTTATGGACGAGGCGGATGCCAAACGTCGCCGAGACGAGGAAGGTTGGGATATCCGAGAGGATGCCGGCCGGGGCTGGCGACGGGTGGTGGCCTCTCCTCAACCGATGCGCATCGTCGAGCTCGAGGTCATCAAGGACCTCCTTGATGCCGGTGTGGTCACGATCGCGGTCGGTGGCGGCGGGATCCCCGTCGTAACAGATGCGAAGGGCGATCTCGAAGGGATCGCCGCGGTGATCGACAAGGACCTCGCCTCGGCCCTCCTGGCCAGCCAGGTCGACGCCGATCTGCTGCTGATTTCCACGGCGGTCGAGCAGGTAGCGCTCAACTTCGGCACTCCGGAGCAGGAGTGGGTCGATCAGTTCACGCTTGCCGAGGTGAAGCAGTATCTCGCAGAAGGCGGCCACTTCGCAGAAGGGTCGATGGCACCGAAGATGCGTGCGGTCGTCCAGTTCCTCGAGGCCGGAGGCAAGGAGGCGCTGATCACCAACCCGGAGAACCTCGAGCGAGCCATGGCCGGTGAGACCGGTACCCGGATCGTTCAATGAACAACGTCGTCGGACTCACGTGTGTGATCTGCGGTACGACGTACCCGGCGGACTTCGCCGGGTACGTCTGCCCTGATCACGGCAACGAGGGCATTCTCGATGTCACCTACGACTACGACACGGTCGGTGAGACTTTCACCAAGGAATCACTTGCGGCCGATCCCGACCGCACCATGTGGCGGTACCGACCGCTCCTACCGATCAAGGATGACGCCGTAGTCCCGCCGCTCACCGTCGGAGGAACGCCGCTCTACGACGCTCCTGCGCTGGCAGAAGAGCTCGGAGTTGCGCAGGTGTGGGTCAAGGACGAGGGCCGTGAACCAACCGCGTCGCTCAAGGACCGGGCGTCCGCGATGGCCGTCGTCAAAGCACAGGAGCGGGGTGCCGACGTGGTGACCACTGCTTCGACCGGAAACGCTGCCGCTGCCCTCTCCGGGATTTCGGCGAGTGTCGGACAGAAGAACGTCATCTTCGTTCCCGCTTCCGCACCGGAAGCGAAGATCGCGCAACTCCTCGCGTACGGATCAACCGTTGCGCTCGTGAACGGCAACTATGGCGATGCCTTTGAACTCTGCATGGAGGCATCCGCCGAGTACGGCTGGTACAACCGCAACACCGGATACAACCCCTTCATGACCGAGGGAAAGAAGACCGCAGGCCTTGAGATTCTCGAAGACCTGGAGTGGGAAGCGCCAGACGCGATCTTCGTGAGCGTGGGCGATGGTTCGATCATCGGTGGTGTCCACAAGGCAATGAAGGACGCAGTCGCTCTCGGATGGATCGACCGGATGCCTCGCATATTCGGTATCCAATCCGCAGGCAGTGACTATCTCGTTCAGGCGTTCGAGAGCGGTGAGGACGTTTTGACCAAGGCGCCGATCGCGGCAGACACAATTGCTGATTCGATCAGCGCTGATCTGCCCCGGGACCGCATCAAGGCGATGGCCGCCGTCACCGAGACCGAGGGAGCCTATCTCCGGGTCTCGGACGACGAGATCCTTGGGGCTATCCCGGCGCTCGCCCGCGGCTCGGGCGTCTTCGCCGAACCCGCAGGTGCAGCCGCATACGCAGGCCTCGTCATAGCCGCCGACCGGGGACTCGTCGGACCCGACGACCGCGTTGTGATCCTCGCCACCGGCAGCGGACTCAAAGACGTCGCCTCCGCCATGAAGGCAGTTGAAGCGGTCGGAACCGAACCCATGCGGGTCGACCCGAACCTCGACGCACTCAAAGAAGCACTCGAAAACTGAAAGGACCATCGGCCATGATCGATCTGACCGTCAACGACGCCGTTCTCAAGTCTGCCGTCCAGCGGGCCAAGGTACGCGACTTCAAGATCCCCACCTTCAAGCAGATGCGGGACCCCAGCCTCGTCCCGGACGATGTCAAACAACGCCTTGGGAGCGTGGGTCTGTGGGACCTCGATCCCCTCAACCTCTACCGCATCACGTGGCACAATGAGCCGACCCCGTCCGGCGGCGGTTTCGGCGGCGTGAACTACCTCGAGATTCCCTCCGAGATCAGCGGTGTCGACGCTCGCATCGTCATGCTCGAAGGCAAATGGTTCCCCACGGGCGCACACAAGGTCGGAGCGGCCTTCGGTTGTCTCGCTCCCCGGCTCGTGAGCGGTCAGTTCGATCCGGTGACGCAAAAAGCTGTGTGGCCATCGACGGGCAACTACTGTCGCGGCGGCGCCTACGACTCGAACCTGCTCGCCTGCGAGTCGATCGCCATTCTTCCCGAGGGTATGAGCGCGGAGCGGTTCCGCTGGCTCGAGAGCGTTGCGGGCGAGATCATCAAGACGCCGGGCAGCGAATCCAACGTCAAGGAGATCTTCGACAAGTGCAATGAGCTGCGCGCTTCAGGCCAAGACCTCGTCATTTTCAATCAATTCGACGAGTTCGGGAACTACCTCTGGCACTACACCGTGACCGGCCCCGCGATGGTCGAAGTGCTCAACGAGGTGATGGGTCCGAACGACCGGTTCGCCGGTGTCACGCTTGCAACCGGTTCCGCCGGAACGATTGGCTCGGGCGACTATCTCAAGCAGATCTACCCGAACTCCAAGATCGCAGCCGGTGAAGCCACCGAATGCCCGACCATGCTGCTCAACGGCTTCGGAGAGCACCGAATCGAGGGAATCGGCGACAAGCACATTCCATGGATCCACAACGTGCGCAACACCGACATGGCAATCGCAATAGATGACGAGGCGTCGATCAGCCTCATCCGTCTGTTCAACGAGCCGGCCGGTCTGGACTACCTAGCCGACCAGGGTGTTCCCGCCGACTTCCTCTCGAAACTCCCGCTGCTCGGCATCTCCTGCGTGGCAAACATGCTGATGGCGATCAAGTTCGCGAAGTTCTACGAACTCAGCGGCAATGACGTTGTGATGACGGTCGCGACCGATTCGATGGAGATGTACGAGTCACGGCTCACGGAGCTCAACGAGGAGCGCGGCGAGTTCACGGCGCTCGATGCTGCCGGGGCCTATCACCAGTACCTGATGGGCCAGAGCCTTGCGAACGTCCAAGAGCTCGGGTACTACGAGCGAAAGCGGATCCACAACCTGAAGTACTACACGTGGGTTGAACAGCAGGGCAAGACCTACGAGGAGATCCAGGCCCAATGGTACGACCCTGACTACTGGACCAGCATTCAGGCGTTGGCCGACCCGATCGACGAGATGATCGAGTCCTTCAACGAGCAGGTCGACCAGGCGTAGCCGAGCATCGGCCACAGAGCAGTCGAGAGGGCCGCCCGTCCTGGTACGGGCGGCCTTTCTCGTGGTTGCCGCAGTCACGCGCGACGCTTCTGGCCAATTTCGTTTCCAACAACCCGGATCTTGTGGCAGAATCGTTGGACCAGAGAAGGGAGGTGGTCCAACTTGAGTGAATGTTTGTACAGGACCCTGGAGGTGGCCGAGCGCTAACGGCCGCACCGTACGAAAGGAGTGGCTGTTCCT
>Ga0272442_10002188_pt1 | contig 28678 bp, 21 predicted proteins | sample SSMForm2O_FD_200262 | JGI IMG/M metagenome (GOLD analysis project Ga0272442, IMG submission 200262) | Marine sediment archaeal communities from Little Sippewissett salt marsh, Falmouth, MA, United States - SSM-Form-2O | ecosystem: Environmental > Aquatic > Marine > Wetlands > Sediment ...
CACAGACAGCCTCCTCAAGAAGGCTAGAAAGCAAAACCTGGCCCTGATCACAATCGAAACCCTGCTGCTGCGCTCGGAACTCTCCTTTATCGAGAAAAATAGAGCCGCAGGTGTAAAAGACCTGACAGATGCACTGTATCTCGGAATGCCTGAGTCCATTCTGGCGCCCTTCTCAACCCTCCCGCCTTCCACAAAGAAGGTTCTCACAGAAATCGCTGAACACAAAGAGATACCAGGGGAACTGGAAGAGTATACCAGTCAAATTCTGCATGCAGCATCTCTATCCAGCAGCTCAACCATATCTGACAAATCAGCCGCCAGTTCTATTCCAGCCGCTCCGAACGATTTGATCGAGCCCCTTACAGAGAGAGAATTGGCAGTCTTGGCATTAATGGCTGAAGGTTTGAAATATAAGGAAATCGCCGAAAAGCTCTACATCTCCCTGAATACCGTCCGTTACCACGTAAAAAGCGCATATGGCAAGCTTGGTGTCAATAATCGCACACAGGCCGTCGATAAAGTACGCTCCCTTTCTCTTATTTAACCCCCACCAGAACAACATCTTTTTTCTGCAGTTAACTACATGTTCATGTGGTTAGGTCTGTGTTTCTTTAAGGCAAGATATGAACAGTGGTCTTTGGAGGAAGCTGTCTGCCATGCATCAAGAACGGTCATACTACATCATGGTAAAGGGTACTGTGGAGGAACAACTCCTGAATACCAGCAGTCCATCAAGTATGAGAGTCGTTCAGGCTGGAGAAAATAAAACGCAATTGGTTACAAGAACCGACCAGGCAGGCCTCATAGGCCTGATCCGGTTCTTGCACGGCCAGGGTTTCCTGCTTCTATCCATAACCCAAAAAGTAGGAACTTCAGGAATCGAATAATCCAAAGGAGGAAATCATGGAACGAAATAATCAAACGGATCAGAATCAGGACAGGCCCCGCAGCGCAACACGTGTGATTGCCGGTACGATAGGAGTTCTTTTCGGAATCGCAGGTATAGATCACGGCCTGTTTGAGTTCCTCCAGGGAAACAAACCGACACCAGGCCTGGTCATACAGGCAATTGGTCCGGATCAGCGTTTCTGGGTGGAAGGGACAGAAGAAGCTTTTACGATCATCCCCAACTTTATGATCAGCGGCATCCTGGCCATGCTTCTGGGGACAGTCATCGTAATCTGGTCGATATGGTTCCTGCAGCGGCCAAAAGGAACCACCGTCTTCCTGATACTTTTCATCCTGCTGTTCCTGTTCGGAGGCGGTATCGGACAACTTGCGTTCTTCATCCCCGCATGGGCTTTTGCCACACGGATGGATAAACCCCTGGTATGGTGGAGAAAAGTCCTTCCACGCCGATCCTGGCCTGTCCTTTCCAAACTATGGCTGCCCATTCTGATTCTTTCAACAACCATTATGGTTGTCGGGCTGGAAATGGCAATCTTTGGCTGGATGCCAGGCCTGACTGATCCAGCACAGATCCAGAATACCAGTATGAGCCTGGTTTTTACTTCCGCATTGTTGAACATCCTGGCATTTATCGCCGGATTCGGACATGAACTGGAACGGATGGAAACAACAGGACATCTCAAACCTGCAGCCGGACTACAGTCAGACAAACAGTATTCAGGCCTGACGGTTAAATAGGGGATTATTATCAAGGAGTATTCAAGATGATTGTTATTGGATTTGGCATTTTCCTCATACTGCACGGCCTTGTACATCTGCTTTATATGGGCCAGAGCATAAGGCTGTTCGAACTTCAACCCGGCATGGTATGGCCGGATGGGTCTGCAGTCCTCTCAAGAACGATTGGAGATGAGCCTGTGCGGGTAATCGCAGCTGTATTGTTGATAACTGCAGCTGTTGGTTTTGCCCTCGGTGGAGCCGGTCTGGCCTTCAGACAGGAGTGGTGGCGACCGATCATTCTCGGAATATCAGTATATTCCTCCATAATCTACCTGCTTCTCTGGGATGGGCGGATGAAAACCCTGAACGATAAGGGATTTGTGGGTATCGCGATCAACCTGGCGATCCTGCTGATGATACTTGCCTTCCGCCTGCCATGAGCGACCCGGAACGAAACAATGCCTCGTAAAAGAAAACGGGGCCGCCCGGAAATATTTCGGGCGGCCCCGTTTCCATTTTCTGAGGAACAATTAACTCGCGTCGACCAGAAGACTTCTTGCCAGTTTGCCGTGCAGGCGCCCGAGAATCTTCGCCAGATGCATCGTCCCCAGCAGCAGCAGGAAGCCTGTCAGAACCAGAATCGGCATCTGCCATCCCTGCAGGTAATAGACCTCCGGTCCCAGGTAAATGATCGGTTGCTTGATCGCCAGCTCAAGGATTGGGCTGGCCATGAACATGATAGAGGAAGCGATCAATGTGATGAACACTCCGAAATACAGGATTCCCGTTGGCGCCTGGAGAATCATGTAAAGCACTGCCAGCCAGGTCCGTTTTTCGAGCAGCAGGGATTTTACCTGTTCCCAGCGGCTGGTTTCGCGATTGGTAAAAAGAGGCTTCCGCGGCATTCGCACTCCAAGCAGCCCCTCCACTATTCTTCCCTCGAGAACAGCAATCCAGCGAACTGAAAGCAGGAACAGTGCTGTGAACGGCAGCCCGATAACCAGTACCATCATTCCCAATGACAGCGCCAGCCCGTATACAGCCCATGTGAAGTAAAGAACGCCTGTGAAACCAGACAGGATGAGGTAGAGCAGCGCGCCCCATGCTCCGGGATCAGCAAGGACACCTACAAAACGGTGAAGGGCAGGTTTCCTTCCATTCATTCTCCGTTTTCCAAGCACAGGTTCTGTATAGACTTCAACATCACGATACGCCTGTGCAATTTCTCCCGGCAAGCCATATTTACTGATGACAGACTGCTGAACCTCAGCATCCAGATCCTCATCATCTTCCGCACCGAATTCCACTGCGTTGCGCAAGTGTTCTTCTGCATCAGCAAGAGCATCCTGGATGGTTGCCGCATCGCACCCTTTCAATTCTTTTTTCAGTTCCGTCAGATATTCCAGAATCCAATCACTCATGGCCAACTCCTTCCAATGCAACTTCAACATAATCCCGGATCGAGACCCATATCTGCTTCCAGTCGATCCAGGTCTCTTTCCCCTTTTGCGTTATCTGATAGTAACGTCGCGGCGGGCCGCTTTCAGAAGCCTCCACCTCACTGCTCAGAAGGCCGCTGCTTTCCAGCGAACGCAGCACAGGATAGAGCGCGCCCTGCTTGATAAGCGGCTCCCCTCCTGTTTCCGCCTCCAGCTGCCGGGCAATCAGGTAACCATACAGAGGCTCTTCTGCCTTCGCCATAATGCTGAGCAGGATCAGCGATGCCGTGCCTGATTTCATTTCTTTCTCGAATTTTTTCGTCGCCTTATCCATTTCCATCGGACTCCTCAACTCTCTTTCCTTTTCAAGCTTCCAGACACATTTCTCCCGTTGTTCTTCTGACTATTATGCAGTATTTATTATTATTGACTTCATTATACTATTAACCTGATAATAGTCAAGAAGCAATGCAACAATTTCTTGAACTCATTCATGCAGCGCTGATAAAATTCGGAATAACTGATTTTAAAAATGCCGACTCCAGGCATGAAAATCAAAAAGAGTAAGAGTATTTTCTGCTTCTTTATATGACGATTGGATTCTTACGAGATATTCATACCGTTGTATGGCTATTCATCCCCTGCTTCAGTGGTAACAACCGACACAAGTTTTACCCCCATATCACGCAGCTTCCCCATGAGACCGTACAGAGAAGCCTGATCAATCACTTTCCCCGTCAGAACAGTCTCATCCTCACCGCTGTATGAGATCGTGAATCCCTCAAGCCAATCCTCCCACTTCTTGTCAAGCTGGCCCCGGATTCTCACTTCAACCTGCTGCATCGTCTTTCTCCAATACGAATGAGGCAGGCCCAGGTGAATCTGAGCCTGCCTTGCAGAATGATGTTCTATTCCTGTTCAGCCTTTCCAAAGAGCTGCTGTCGTTCAAAGGTCGGTTTAAAAATCAGATATGCGCCCAGCACTATCAACAGCAGTGCAGCGTTCATGCCTGCCACGCCAACCAGATCGAGTATCCCGCCGAGAACCGAAATAATCCCGAGGAATGTCGTGAAGCCGCTCATCCGCAAACCGTAAACATACCGGGCTCCGTTCAAAGCCAGGAAGATCAGGCCTACGCTGATGGACCACCATCCGCCTCTAATAATTTCCTCGGGAACAAACATGAACCCGCCCAGCAGTACAAGGAAACCGCCCCATGCGATGGTTTCAAGCTGCTTGTTCCGTGCTGCCTTTTCATCGTCCACCACGATAACCTCTTCCGGTTCCCCGGGCTCGTTCATTGTCGCCAGCAGAACGATGCCGAGTATTCCAAGAGCAACCGGCGGTACCCAGGGCATGTTGATCTCACCGACCATGAACATCAGGTTTTCGGGCGGCAGCATCAGATTTGCTGCAGTAAGGCCGCCAGCCAGTACGAGACAGATAATTCCCCAGGCTAATTTAGACTTGTTCATTTTCCTTCTCCTTTACTCCCGGGCGGGAGACTTTCCCGTCTCCCACCCTGATACATTTCCTACGATTCTGCTTGCTTCTTCCACCGACGTTCCTCAACAGACTGGTAGACCATCAGGCCAACCCAGCCAATCATCGTAACCCAGCCCAGGATATCGCCGAGGCTGGTATAGAGTGTGCCCTCTCCGCTCCCCAGGCTGACATCACCTACCAGCACGACCTCTGAGCCTTCCTTGTTTACATCCAGGTCCACGATCTTTCCATAGGGATCGATAATCGCTGCCACACTCGTCGCACCTGTGACCACCAGTGATGCATGGTTCTCGACTGCACGGAAGATTGTGTTTTGCCACAGCTGTTCGCCAAAACCGGGAAATTCCTTGTATCCGACACCTATCAGCTGCGCGCCGTTCAGTGCCAGTTGGCGGGAAACATCGGTGTAGTTACCGTCAGCACATATCATTGCCGCCAGGGTTCCATACGGTGTCTCGAATACAGGGTAGCGCCCACCTGGTACATCGTAGGCTTCACCGGGCGGTATGTGTGTCTTGTTATAGACTTCGGAAAAAGAGCCGTCGGGGCTGAGCAGCACAGTCTCATTGCGGCTTGGTTCGCCCTCTTTGATCACTGAATAGGCGATAAAGATCCAGGTATCTGTTTCAGCCGCAATCTGGCGGAACTCCTCAGTGTACTTCTCCCGAGGATCGAAGTTGAACATCATCTCCGAAGTGAAGACGATCTGTGCACCCTGATCCGCAGCTTCGTATGCCTGCCGGCTGAAGGTGTCGAAACGAACCTCGTCCGTGTTGACTTCATCATGATGCGCGGGCAGCGAATAATTGGCCCGCAGCGCAGCCACACGTACAGTCGGCGGATTTTCAGGTGCGCCGCTGAGCATAACCACGCTGATTCCAATCCATGCTGCCAGCGTGATCCCTGCTGCAGTCAGCCAGCGGACGGACATCCGCTGATCCATCACAGGCGATTCCGAATCGCCGCCGCGGCGGTCATACCAGGCAATTGCCGCCTGGACCAGTGCATAGTTGACAAGCATGACTACGGTGTTCAATCCATAGATGCTGAATACTGAGACCGGCTGGATCAGCCACGGCTGTGTGGCCTGGGTATAGCCGATAAAGGCGCTGGTAGCGACGAGCGGCAGAAAAGTAGTCCGCACCATTTCAAATCCCACCCAGCCAGCCACACCCTGCAGCACCATCCAGCGATACCCGGTGCGCTCAATAAATCCACGCTCGCGATTGATGAAATAAGTGATAACAGCAATGATGACGCCGAGATAAGTAAAAACCGGGCCAAATTCGGTGCCGAAAAGGCGAGCCATATATGGGCCAAGCCAGATCAGCAGGTAGATTGCCGGAGCGATGCTGGAGTGTTTGCGCGGCATTAGGCGATACTGTGCAAATACCCCCGGGACAAATGCAATCCAGGCCAGCGGCCAGATTCCATAAGGGGGAAAGGACAGCAGCAGCATCGCGCCGCTCAGTGCCGATAACAAAATTCCTGTGATAATCCGGATTCTATTGTTCATTTTCTTCTCCTCTCCTGCGTTTTTGCCCCTATACCATAGATCAATCAACCCCCTGTCCGCATCTACCATTTGGTAGATCAGGGGGTTGATTTTCCGGTTTATCTGTTTGCCAGAATATTCAGTTTACTGAATACAAATCAGATGAAGTTAAACCAGTTCCAGCTCCTTTGCTTTTATCGCTGCTTCCGTACGGTTCCGCACTCCAAGCTTGCCGCATATGTTATGGACGTGCGTTTTTGCTGTACCGGTGCTGATAACAAGTTTTTCAGCAATTTCGCGGTTGGACATCCCCGAGCAGATCAATTCCATAACCTCGAGCTCACGTTCGCTCAATGGTTCAGGAAGGTCTGCTCCCTTGAAAACTCTCTTTCCATCCAGGGCTGAAAGGATCTGATTTGTATAATCAGTAAATATACCTTTCCTGGCAGCTGAACGAAGTAAAGCGACAACATCACTCCCGGCTTCAGCAAAGGAACGGACAAACCTCCCTTTCCGTCCAAGTTCGAGTGCAGAACTCAGGAACTCCAGGCCTTCTTCTCCTGAATCAGCGGCAGCAGCCTGAACAATCCGGATACTGATCAATCCGTATACCCAACCCTGTTTCTCTGCATTCCTGCCCAAACGGGTTAAAACCTGTCTTTTCTCCTCTTCAGGCAGGCATCTGGCAGCAGTCAAACCTATAAAGCGATAAAATGTATGGCTGTCAGTCTGTTCGAATCGTTCCGCCTGGATATCATCCGGGGGATCTCCTTTAGTGAGCAGCAGATAAGCGCGTGCAGCAAGAACCCTTTCCGCCATCTGCCCCTCAATATTTGCTTTGTTAACCAGGTTCTGAGCCTGGTTCAGAACCTTTTCCGCAGTCGTGAAATCCCCGGCTGCAATTTGAAGACGTGATTTGAGAAGAAGGCAGCCTGCCAGAAACTCATCGTTCTGGCCGCGTTTGCTGAGTGCAATCGCTTGATTCAAAGTCCGCTCGCTGGTTTCCAATTCGTTCCATTCATAATGCAGGGCAGCAAGGTCCATATAGGCCAGTGCGTTGATTGGTATTCGGTCTCCCATCTGCAGCGCCCGCCGGAATGCTGCTGCTGCCCGATCCAGCTCCCCGCGAACAGCATAAATACGTCCCAAAAAAATTTGTGCTGTCAGTAGAGCATAGAGATTCTCTGTTTTCCGGGCTGACAGCAGCGCTTCTTCAAGCAGCGGCTCCGCTTCACCCATCAGCCCCTGGTGCCAGTATGCAAGGCCCAGATTGAGTGCAACGATTCCTCGTGAGTGTGCTGAATTTTCCGGCAGCAGCTGCATCGCACGCTGCGAACGCTCGACCATCCGTGCCGGGTCATTCAATCCGCGCGCAGCGTATGCCTGAGCGGCATAGATCTCACCCAGGAAAACAGGGTGCTCGCGAGCCATCTTCTCCAACTGCCCAAGAATAGGCTCTGCTTTCTGGAACTGGCCGGCCAGCAGCAGCGGCCAGCAGTAGTCGAATAAAAGTTTGGGATCGGCAAAAAGGTAACTTTCCGGGAGCTTTTCGAACCAGCCGATGACTGTGTGTACTTCTCCACGCTTCAGGTAATCCGTTACTGCTTTCTGAATGAAGCCTCCTGCCTCCTTCCAGTCCCCGGAAGCAAGGGCATGATGGATTGCTTCGCCAGCTAAACCCTGTTCCTCAAACCATGCAGCTGCGCGCTTATGCAGCTCAGGTTCGATTTCCGGATAAGCACCACGAAGTCGAAAGCGCAGCAGCTCCGAAAACAAGCGGTGGAACCGAAACCATTCGTGGGACTGGTCAAGCGGTACAAGGAAGAGATTTGCCTGATCCAGAGTTTGAAGTATTTCCTCACTCCCCCTGGAACCGGCAACCCTATCACACAAAGGCGCAGATAGTCGCTTAAGGACAGCTGTTCTCAGCAGGAATTCCCTAACCTCTGTTGTCTGGCGTTCGAACACCTCTTCCATGAGGAAATCGAGAATAAAGCGTGAGGAACCGGTTAATGCCTCTATAAATGAGGAAATATCTTCACAGGACTGCATAGAAAGCGCAGCGAGCTGCAGGCCTGCTATCCATCCTTCTGTCCGCTGCTCCAGCGCGGCGATCTCTTCGGGCCGAATATCCAGACCCATCACCTTTTGCAGAAAGTTCCCCGTCTCTTCAGGAGTAAACCGAAGGCCTTGCTGGCGTATTTCAAGTACCTGGCTGCGAGCCCGCAATCGCGCAATCGGCAGCAGCGGGTCTTCACGCGTTGTGATCACCAGGTGCAGGTTGGATGGATGATGGTCGAGGAGAAAAGCAATCAGCGAATGGACTGCAGGATTACGTATGACATGATAATCATCGAGGATCAGAACAACCGGTTCCGGCTGGCTGTAGAACTCGTTGATCAATGCTGTCAGGATCAACTCCGAAGATGCCCCCTGCCCTCCGGAAAGGATAGAAAATGCCTCACTGCAGCTGTCCGGAAGGACGGTTCGAATCGATGCTGTAACGTACTGAAGCAGGCGAACCGGGTCGTTGTCTTCAGGGTCGAGTGACAGCCATGCAGCCGGTATATCCAGTGTTTCGAGCCACTGACATACAAGTGTAGTCTTGCCGTAACCGGCTGGTGCTGCGACGAGTGTCAGGCTGCGGCAGAACTCCTTGTCTTGAAGGAGATTGTTGTTCAGCGTGTCGATCAACCTGGATCGAAGGACCCGCTCAGGGCGTAATACAGGCGCATGCAGTTTTGTTTTAAGAAGGGACAGACCAGTCATCTTCAAACTCACATTCTTCTATAAATGCCGGTTTTGCCAACACACCAGGAATTTAATTGTTCAGACATGTTGCTTCCATTCTATACTGAAAACGCTGTGACGTCATACTTTCAGACCGGGCAGCCGGAAAATCAATCCGCAGCGTACAGGAAAAGGAAAAAAAGGAACGCAAGAGACTTAATTCTTTCAAAACAGGAATTCTGGGAAGCATATCGCAGCCTGGAAGTGGTCGGCAGTGAGATCGAACACGGTCAAAAGGTTTATTGCCTGCTCCTGGAGAACAATCTCTTTCAACCACTCCATCCAGACACATTGAAAGAGTTGGAAAGAGGATCTGGAGGTGAACTGGTTGACGGGGAGAACCATGTTCCCAAGATACACGCCCTGCACTTATCCAGCGCGCTTGGCGCCAATGCGTTAGACTACTGGCGTCAAAGACAGGATCTGCCAATACCCACAACGGCATACGGCTTATCAGCTCCTGGATCTCACCTTACTGGATCGATGCATTTCAAATACAAGATAACAGTTTGCGATCCCTTCCAGTTCCGGCCCAATCTCGATGTTTTGATCCTGACTGAACATACCGGGTATCAAGCCTTCGGGATCGAGTGCAAATTTAGTGAACCCTGGGGTGGCCGCCACCATGCGGGAATGGATTCAAAGTATCGTGAAGAATCCATCAACTAGCCTTCACTATCCAACATAAAGGAGTTCGCTGAACGCATATCGCCGGATGATGACCGTTTCGAGTGCCTGCACGCCGAGCATCTGATCAAACATATCCTCGGTCTGAAAAGAGATTTTAGCACCGGCAAGTTACGGCTGCTATCCCTGTGGTATGACGTACAAGGCCATGCTGGCTGAAAACACTGCGAGGAACTGGAATAATTCGATTTGATAGTACGAGAGTGCAGTTTTGCCTTCCACCGCTAAACCTACCAGTAGCTGATCGCACGCATGGCCTGATACCGGGACGCTATGCCCGAATACATCCGACATCTTACAGGACGATTTTTATAGGCTGGGGATCAATCTTATCCAGTACTCCTGCTGTTAAATTCCATTTCCATCAGGATCTCCAGGGCTGAAGCAAAAGCCCGAAGCACGAAGAAGGGAAGGAAACCTCGAACGATAATAGAATAGACAAATATTAATAATATAGTCAGCGCTCCTGAGAAATCATCAATTGACAAAAATCGCGAAAGGGATTCCATCTGATCCGGTAATTCAGTCAAAGTCAAAAAACCCGTAATCACAAGTGCAGCTGTCGCTATCCAACGCAGCCAATAAACGATTTTTAAAACCTCTGCTGGTTCATATAAAACTGACGTATTCTCAGGATCGGAAATCCTTTCCAAAAGATTTTCTTCCTTATCCTGTTCTTCTACACTTCTATCTATTACTCGTTTTAGCCTTGAAAACGACAGTGCTGATTGTGGAGGAAGCTCTCCCATGCGCTCCATGAGAATTTCCTCGATAATCTCAAAAGCTGTGTCAGTCCACTCGGCCCGATTATTTTGCGTCCATATATCAACCAACTCATCAGTCTCTTTTAGATTCAGATTATCGTAGATCTGGTTGTTGAACTGGTCACTCATCTTCTTCCCCCTCCTCCTCAAGAAATCGGTAATTCATATCTGTCTCAATGATCATCGAAAGTCCAAGTGAAACGCCTTTTAACAGAAGCCAGAATGCAAAGCCTCTCAACACAATATACATGTAGGCAAGTGCCCGATTTATCTGGATCTCAAATGGAAGTCTTGCCCAGGAAGTCGCTAAATCACCAATATAAAAATCCATTCGGAACTGCCCTATTGCCGTGGGTATACCCATGACAAACACGATCCAGGCAAGAATATTCGCCGCTATTGAGATATTGATTAACTTCCTGTGTTTGGATGTAAGGGGTTGTGTGTCATTCTCCATAGGTCTGTTCCTTTCCACCCTGCTCACAAACCTGATAACTCAATTATGTTGAAAAAAACGCCAAGATCTGGAAAAACTATTGTCTTCTAACAATAAGGTGGGTTCCATTCACCTGTATATGGAAAGCATACTCAATTCCCGTCTTTTGACAACCTCCGATCATACTTTATCTTACCTGTAATCACCTATTCCTGAACCTTTGCGGCTTTGCGTTGTTTTCCTTTTCAGACCTTAAATAATTTAACGCAAATGCGCAAAGTTACAAAGAACAATTCTATTGCTATCAAACAAATCCTCATGCTTGTCCAATTTTTGTGCATCTCAAACAAGGATGCAATCACAATCCGTTATCAATCGGAAAATACCCCTGGCATAAAACGGTGATTATGTTAAAACTGTGAAGTTATGTGCATCAAGGTCAAAACTGTGTCATGATTCTTCTTAGCCAAAATAAAACAGAGAGGTTCTGCATGGAGCAGCAAACTGAGAACCCTGGAACTTAAAAAACGAATAAGCTACATTCTCATGGCAGCTTTTATGGTTGCCCTTGTCGTCGTTGCAGTCCTGGTGCTGGAGTCCGTTAAGAGCGGTGGAAGTAGAAATACCACTATGACGAAGTACACTGAAACATCTTTGCCGCTGGCTGCTTCGACAAAAGCTCCCGAAGATGCCCGGCCAGCCGAAGGTTCGACCGTGGACGCTGCTGCAGAACCAACGATGACCGCCCGTGAATTTACGGAATATCTCGCCGGAGAAAGCTCCTTCACCGGCCCCGAGGATGCGCCGGTGATCATCGTGGAATTCTCCGATTACATGTGCCCGTTCTGCGGCAAGTTCTTCCTCGAGACCCTGCCTCTGATCCTGGAAACCTGTCCTGATGAAGTGAAATTCGTTCATAAGGATTTCCTCAACTTCGGCGACACCTCTCTGGCTGTCGCCATGTCTGAACACTGCGCAAAGGAACAGGACAAGTACGACGAAATGCAGGCGGTGTATTTTGGCAAATTCGCTGATTTCGATTTTGAGAACTTCCACCACGGGCCGGGTGAAGGAGATCCCGGAGACCAGGACTGGCAGACGGAATTCAAGAAAGGCTATGAAGAGGAAGAAATCTACGCCTTCGCCGGGGAAGCAGGCCTTGACCTGGAAGAACTGTCAGTTTGTATGGAGAATCAACCCTATTCGGAAGAGATTCTTTATGATTATGCGATCGCCCAGCAGCTCGGTATCAGCGGCATTCCCTGCTTTGTCATCAACGGAATGGGAGTATCCGGTACGCAGCCTTTTGAGGTCTTCCAGGAAGTTATCGAGGAAGCCCTGTCAGCACAATAGGAATACGACAGCTTTGCTGTCGCAACCTGCATCGCATGCAAACGAACGCTGGTTATATAGCCGATGCTTGCCAGATCAGCAGCCTCTCAGGACCCACTCCGGTATAGAGCAGCGGATTCCATCTTCTTTTTATGGGAGTGTAAACACACGGTTTTGCCCCTGCATTTGGTAACAAATTTACTTCCCTCACCAGCTCCTACTGCCTGCAGGCAAAACACACTTTTAGCACCTGAACAAATACAATTACTCCAGGCAAAATAAATCCCAACACCAGTGTCATCACATGCAAGTGTTGGAAACCAGCAGCCCTCCCCCGATACCCCATGTAAAAAACCAGGATTTCATCTATTCTTAGTCCATCCAAAACAGGATAGCTTTCACAGGAACTTTTTTGTATAGAGTTACGTCATTATTGTAACAACCTGCTTTTAAGGAGAAGACCATGTCGAAAAAATTCTGGATTCCCCCCCTGCTTGTGCTTCTTATCGCAGGAACCGGCTTGTTTGCAGCTTATATCTACCGGCTGCCGCAGAACATCCCGGTTCTCGATACCATCGTCCTTGGCCAGACCCGCTACGTACCCGGAAGCAGCGCCGCAATTCGCGTGCTTGTCCGGGATTACAGCACCTCAGACCCGCTGGCAGACGCCGATGTCAGCGTGGCACTGCAGGACAGTGACGGTGGAAAGGAAGTTTCCCTCTTCGAGGGGACAACCGACGCTGATGGCATTGCCGAGGTCAACTTCACTGTCCCTGATGAGGACATGACTTCACCAACACTTGTTGTCCATACTGACTCCTCTCTGGGGGAAGACCTCATCGAACAGCCGATCCAGATCGAACGCGATTACCGCATGCTTCTCTCAACCGACAAGCCGATCTACCAGCCCGGACAGACCATCCATATCCGCGCTGTTGCACTGAGCACGTTCGACCTTGTCCCTGCCTCCAACCAATCCGTGGAATTCGTGATTGCTGACGGAAAAGGCAACAAGGTATTCCGCACCAGCTCTGACACATCCGATTTTGGGTTTGCTTCGCTCGATTTTGAACTCGCCTCTGAAGTCAACACCGGAGACTACAAAATCCAGGCAACAATGGGCAACACAACCTCCGAAGTTACAGTCCCGGTCGAACGATATGTCCTGCCGAAGTTCGACTTCACCTGGACCACTGAGCAGGATTTTTACCATCCGGGCGAGATGGTATCAGGTTCGATAAAGGCCGACTACTTCTTCGGCAAACCTGTCGATCAGTCGGAGATCAGCCTGACAGCCTACACGTTTGACTATGCCCAGGAGACCTTCTTCACTGTCGAAGGCACGACCGACAGCGATGGTGTATTCAACTTCGAATTCTCCATGCCGGACTACATCGCAGGCAGCGATCTTGATTCGGGGCTGGGCAGGGTGTATTTGCAGGCCACACTGACCGACCGGGCAGATCACACGGAAACCAGCAACCTGTCCCTCCCGGTAAGCCAGCAGGATATTGTGATCAAGGCGGTACCGGAAAGCGGCTCGATAAAGGTAAATCTGGAGAATATCTTCTACATATTCACCGCTTACCCGGACGGCTCTCCTGCAGAAACACAGATCGAACTCGCAGACCACTACTCAGGACAGATAATGGACTCGATCTCCACCAGCGAATACGGACTCGCTGAGGTGCGGATTACTCCATCTGAAAACTATATGAACTTCCGCATCGATGCCCGCGATTCACTGGGTGCGACCGGATCTTCAGAGTTTTACTTTGAGGGTTCCTGGCAAGAAGAAACCATCCTGCTCCGCCCAGATAAAGCCGTGTATACAGTGGGAGAAAGTATGGTGCTGGATCTGTACACAACTGCTCCCGGCAGCCGTGTCTATCTCGATATCATTCGCGAGGGGCAGACAATCAGCACACGCACCATCAAACTGGAAGACCAGCACGGCCAGGCTGTTATCGACCTCACTGCAGAAATGTTCGGCACCCTCGAGCTGCATGCCTACAAGATTATGTCCTCCGGCAGCATCGTCCGTGATACCCGCCGTGTGGTGGTCGATTCGCCCCGTGATCTGACGATCAACATCACTCCGGACAAAGACATCTACCTGCCCGGCGATACAGCCATGATCGATTTCAATATCATCGACCCGTCCGATGCAGGTACTCAGGCGGCGTTGGGCCTTTCGATCGTTGATGAAGCCGTGTTCGCTCTGGCAGAACAGGACCCGGGCTTTGCAAAGCTCTACTTCCTTCTGGAGGCTGAAATCCTCCAGCCCCGCTACGAGATCCACGGGCTCAGCATTCCGATGCTCGTACAGGGCGGGCAGCAAGAGAATCAAACACTTCAGACAGCTGTGGAAGGAGCGGCGGTGGCTTCATTGGCGGAAACATCCATGGTTGATCCATTCAGTATGCATCGCAGCACCTATGATGCCCGGGTACAGGCAGTCTACGAACGCCAGCAGCGGCTTGCAGGATATCTCGGGAATGGATTCCTTTTGCTGTTTATCATCCTGGCATTGGCGATCCTGGGCCTCACTATCTACAAACTGCAGAAAGAAAAATTGATGGGCAAAAGCCTGCTTCTGCTTCTCGGGCTGATTCTGGTCGTTTTCCTCGCCGTGATGATTTTCCCCATGCCTGACTGGGTGGGGTATTCTCCCCTGAGCCGGCTTGGGTACGTAATTGAAGAGATTTTTTACCGTGCAGAGATTTCCATCCTGCTCCTGCTGATCGGGGGGTTAATCGGGTTTATCGCTCTCTTTGTGTATGCGTTCAAGCAGCGCGACAGGCAGCTGCAGTTCTCCCAGATTATTATTGCTCTGCTGCCGTTCCTGATCGCAGCCATGGCGTTCTTAAGTAATACTACCTTTATCGAGTTTGAATACCGGCTGCAAGAAATTACCATCTATACCATACTCGCGATCCTTATAGCCTACCTGCTCCGCTCAATGAGCTTCCTGGTAAAGCGAAAACCGGGCTGGGCTGCAGCGGCCTTCGGTGTACCGATAGTCCTGTTAATTGCCCTCTCTGCCGGTGCCTCGAACGCGATGGCTCCCGGAGGAATTGGAATGGCGCGCGGTGCCGGCGACGTCATGGTTGAACTCGAGGAAGCAGACTTCCTCGCTGAGCCGGTAATGGAAATGGCAGCAGAGGCACCCGCTGCAATGGATGGCGAAATGAAATCCTCCGTTGATGAAAGCAGCGAAGGTGCTGCCAGCGGCGAACCCCGCCTCCGTGAATACTTCCCTGAAACCATGTACTGGAACCCGGAAGCCCTCACTAACGCCAACGGGAACCTGTCGCTCGATATACCTGTCGCCGACAGCATCACCACCTGGCGCCTTACAGCATTCGCCGCTTCTGCAGACGGCCAGCTCGGCGCAGCAACAACCGGTATCCGTGTCTTCCAGGACTTCTTCATCGACCTCGACCTGCCGCTTGCTCTCACCCAGAACGATGAAATCAGCATCCCGGTGGGCATCTTCAACTACCTGACAGAAGAACAGACTGTTCGTCTTGTCTTTGAAGCCGATCAGGGACTCGAGCTGCTGGATGACGCAGAGAAAGAGTTCGTCATTCCTGCCAATGATATCCAGGTCCAATACTTCCGTATCAGGGCAGTCGATTTCGGCCATCCCACGATAAAAGTGACCGCATATGGCTCCAGTATGTCGGATGCCGTCCAGAAGCCCATTACAATCTATCCCGACGGCAAGCAGTTCTTCTTCAGCCAGTCCGACATGCTCCCGGCAGAAGGACTCGAACAGACAGTTGATATGTTGGAAGGCGTGATCCCCGGCACACAGAAACTGATGGTCAAACTCTATCCCGGTGTGGTCAGCCAGGTCGTCGAAGGGCTGGACAGCATCCTCCAGATGCCCTACGGCTGCTTCGAGCAGACTTCCTCAACAACCTACCCCAACATCCTGGTTCTTGACTACCTGGAAACAACAGACCAGGTCTCGCCTGAAGTCCAGATGAAGGCGGAGGAATACATCAATCTCGGCTACCAGCGGTTGACAACATTCGAAGTGTCTGGCGGCGGCTTCAGCCTGTTCGGTGACCCCCCTGCAGATATCATGTTGAGCGCTTACGCCATCCAGGAATTCAGCGATATGAACCGGGTACACCCGGTCGATGAAGCCCTGATCAGCCGTACAGCAGATTGGCTGATGAACCAGCAGCAGTCCAACGGCTCCTGGAAGAACCCGGAAAGCTTCCATGAAAGCACACTGACTGCCCAGACAGATCCGCTGCCCGTTACATCCTACGTTGCCTGGTCGCTTGCTGTTGCCGGTTACAGTGACAGCACTCAGGTCCAGAATGCTATCGGCTACATCAAGGAACATGTCGGCCAGAGCGAGGATCCCTACGTCCTCGGGCTGGCTGCAAACGCGCTCGTTGCAAACCAGGCAGACCGCACCAACCCCGACAGCGCTGCACTGGCTCTTCTCGACCGGCTGGCTGAGATGGCTGTTATCGACGGCGATGCCGCCTACTGGGCCGGTGAGACAGCCACGTTCATGGGAAGCGAAGGGAATATCGCCGATATCGAAACCACAGCGCTCGTAACCTATGCCATGATCCGTGCCAATGTACACAGCGACCTGGTCAATAAAGCGATCACCTACCTCATCCGGGGCAAGGACAACTTCGGCAACTGGTACAGCACCCAGGCCACCATGCTCTCACTGAAGGTTCTGATCGAATCAGTCCGCAGCGGTGTAGAGAACAACAATGCGGAGATCACTGTCAGGTTGAACGGCAGCCAGACCCGTACGGTACAGATCACACCGGAAACTTTCGACATCGTACAGCAGGTCGTATTCGACGATGTCCTGCCAGGCCCCGGAAACAGGGTCTCCATCGAAGTCGACGGTGAAGGCAGTTTTCTGTACCAGATCCACGGTTCATACTACCTGCCGTGGCAGGATGTGCCTCAGGTGCAGGATGGGGTGGAGGAACTGATGACTATCGACCTGGCTTACGACCGCACCTCACTGCAGGTGGATGACACCGTGGAGGTCAGTGTGAACGTATCACTCAACCAGCCCGGTACGGCAGAGTGGGCGATCGTCGACCTCGGCGTCCCGCCCGGATTCTCGATCCTGACAGACGACCTCACTGCCCTGGTCAATAAATACGAAGACACACCCGAGGATTATGAGTGGCCAGCGATCGAAAAATTCGAGATGACCGGCCGCCAGATCATCGTATACATCAGCAATCTGAGCCATAAAAAGCCGCTGCAGTTCAGCTACCGCATGCAGGCGAACTACCCACTTGAGGTACAGGCACCGTTTTCCAACGCCTATGACTACTACAATCCGGATATCAACGGGGAACAGGTGCCGGTGGTGCTGACTGTATCCGATTAGGTAAAACACAATCTGCTTCACCATTTCAGCAATACCAAAACGAAGACCACCCGCTTGATGGGTGGTCTTCAATATCTGGTTACCTCAGTAAAACGAGCATACTTACATAACTGCGCGGGGCTGAGCCGGGCTAAATGATGTAATATCAAACTCGGGGATGAGGGTCAAATTCTCTCTTCTTGCCTGTATACAAATATAAAGCGCCTCCATAATTTTGCGTCTCTGCGAATTTCCGTTACATGAATTCTCCATATCAGCACCCTCAACGTCTCCTTTAGAGTCTTCATCGTTTTTCTCTCAGCGTAATCAGTGACATAATCATCGTTTAAATCAAAGATGGGAATGGTGAGAAGCTCCCCTTATTCATCTCGAATGCCGGGCCAGTGAGGCATCACTAAAGCGCCTAGGCTGATTACACAGGCGGTTTCAGCAAGACCAAGACGCGGGGATCAGGCATCTCTCCCTGTATTCAGTGTTTTCAGAGTCCTCTGCGTTTTGATTTCAGCGTACTCAGCGTTTTGTTCCCTCAGCGTACTCAGCGTTTCTTTTCTCAGCGTAATCAGCGATTATTCATATCGCAGCGCTTCCACCGGCTGCAGGCGTGCAGCACGATAAGCCGGGTAGATCCCGCCAACCAGCACAAGAAAGAAAGCCATCGCCAGAGCCCGGATCACATTCTCAAATGACCAAACAAGATGGACGGTATCCCCTTGCAAAAGAAAAATTTCATATAACTGGATCCATACAAGCGACAGGACCATCCCCGCCATGGAACCAAGAAGCCCGAGTATTAGTGCCTCGTTGAACACAAGCCTGAGTATCCCGATCTTCCCCCAACCCACCGCTCGCAGCACGCCGATCTCGCGTGTACGCTCAAGCGTTCCCATGAGCATGGTGTTCATCATACCGATGCCGCCGACCAGCACTGCAAGGATAGTGATCCCTTTCGCCAGCAGGTCTGCGCTCTGCATGTTTGGTGATTCGCTGGCGAAATCGCCGGAAAGGGAGGCATGCAGTTGAGGAAATCGGTCGTTTATTCTGGAAACAACCACGTCCGCCTGGTCCGGGTCCTTCAAATCAACAGAAATGAAGGTTAATTTATGCGGATGACCCGAAAAACTCTGAGCATCCCGCATCGATATAACGCCACCCATCTCAAACATGGCAACGCTGTGCTCATATATGCCGACAATGCGATATCGCTGGCCTGAAAGTGAAAGAGTGTCTCCAACACCGAGGCTGTGAGATTCTGCCACCATTCTCCCTATCATAACCTGGTGTCCACTGGTAATACGCTGGCCTTCTACAATGTGGTATGACAGAATCGCTTTCTCCCTGGGTGAATACCCCTGCAGGATGAAAGCGCCAACGTCCCGTGAAATAACCGCTGAAATCAGGATGCCGCTCACACTCTCCACTTCAGGCAAGGCACCGATACGCTCCATGTCCGATTCATCGACAAGTGAAAAAATCATGTTCGCCACATCGGCTTCACGCACGGCGACTTCACCGCCGCCGAGGAACGTACCGAAGATCTTGTCGACATTATTCAGCATGGTGTTGATCGTCAGTGTAACACCGATGCTGACAGCAATCACCAGGAGAGTGAGTATTGTACGCGATTTCCGCTGCCACAAATTCTGCAGCGGCATCCCGCCAAAGGGAAGCCTTGCCACCCTTTCCGACATCGTTCCCCCCTCATATCGAAGGGCTTCCACCGGCTGCATCTGTGCTGCCCGGAATGCTGGATAAAGCCCGCCCAGTATTCCCAGGAAGAAGACAAGCAGTACCGCCCGCCCGATAAGTGCCGGCGAGACCGCTGCGATTGCCCCGAATGCGTTCAGTGCATCCTGATTCATCACGAGCATCAACCATGCCAGCCCAATCCCTGTGGCGCAGCCCAACAAACCCGTAGCAAGTGATTCGCCCAGGATCATCAACACGATCCGCATACGGCTCCAGCCTACCGCCCTCAGCACTCCAATCTCGCGCGTACGCTCCATCACCGCCATAAGCTGCGCGTTTGTCATCACAACAGCGCCCAACAGAATGACAAGGCCCCCTACCACACTGACCATGACATTCAGCAGGTCTGTGATCGATGATTCTTCTTCCATTCTATCGGCGGTGCTGATCATGAGATCGGGAAATGCTCGCTCCACCCGCGTTACCAACCTTTCGGACAAAGCCGGGTCCTCAATCTGGATGTAGAACACACTGACCTTGCGTGGCATCCCCATCTGTACTTGAGCATCTTCCAGCCGCAGCACACCGCCTCCATCCTCGAAAGCCTCACCCGTTTCATATAGACCTACTACCCGATATGAGGTCTCCCCAATACGAATGGAATCCCCGACGCCGGCGTCATAGGATTCAGCGGCAGCCGATCCAAGAAGGATCGGTTTGCCATGCTGCTGCCTGGTTTCCTGGCTGTACAGCGGATATCCGTCAATAATCTGGAAACGGTTGAGTGCAAAACTGCCTTCGGGGTAGCCAAATAGAAAAAAGTAAAGCGAGGATTCCGCCTGTACCAGGCCCTGGACCATGCCGCTTACTGCAGAGACTTCCGGCATCTGTTCAAGCTCAGGGCCGATGGATTCATCTATGGAGCTCAACAGCATATCGAGTGAATCAGCATCACGGAGAATAAAATCGGCTTCGCTGCCGGCCAGAACCGAGGAGTAGCCCTTTTGCAGGCTGTCTGTCAGCGTTCCGAGGCCGGCGATGGCTGCAACACCTATGCTGATGCCCAGGACTGCCAGAAATGTCCGGCCTTTACGCTGGAGAAGATTTTTGATCACGATGAAGATCATGCCATCATTGTACGACAGTAACAGCACTACCACGAATAAAATAAATACAGCAGGCTGGTTTACCAACAACCTGCTGCATCATGCGCACAACGTCCTATCTCCAGATTAACATTGTACATTCCCGGGGTGCATCATCCATAGTGCTCTGAAGACATTCGATCAGGCAGCCATACGCTCAAACTGGCTGTTGTACAGTTCGGCATAAAAGCCATTCTTCTCAAGCAGGTCATCGTGCCTGCCTTGCTCAACAATATCGCCTTCATTAATCACCAGGATCCAGTCTGCATTGCGGATGGTTGAAAGCCGGTGAGCAATAATAAAGCTGGTACGACCTTCCATCAGCTTCTCCATCGCCTGCTGGATCAACACTTCTGTGCGGGTGTCGACCGAGCTTGTTGCCTCATCCAGGATCAGCATGCTGGGATCGATTACAAACGCCCGGGCAATCGTCAAAAGCTGCTTCTGACCCTGGGATATATTAGTTGCCTCTTCGTTCAGTACCAGGTTGTAACCTTCCGGCAGAGTACGTACAAAGTGGTCCACATGGGCTGCTTTTGCAGCCCGGATGACCTGTTCATCGCCGGCACCGGACATCCCATAGCGGATATTCTCCATGATGGTATCGTTGTAGAGCCAGGTATCCTGCAGCACCATACCGAACATGCAGCGCAAGTCCGCGCGGCTGTACTCCTTGATAGTATGGCCGTCGAGCAGGATCTCGCCGCTGTTCACATCGTAAAAACGCATCAGCAGCTTGACAATGGTGGTCTTGCCGGCACCGGTCGGCCCGACCAGGGCAATCTTCTGCCCGGGCTTGATGTCGGCGGAAAAATCGTTGATCACAGGCTTCTCAGGATCATAACCGAAGTGCACATGACGGAATTCAACATGCCCGACAACAGCGTTGGGTTCAACCGGATGTTCAGCATCCGGGACTTCCTCTTCCTCATCCAGGAATTCGAAAATCCGTTCAGCGGCGGCTGCGGTCTGCTGAAGCACATTCGAGATATTCGCGATCTGGGTAATCGGCCGTGTGAAGGACCGGACATACTGGATGAATGCCTGGATGTTGCCGATCGTAATCGCATTCCGCACAGCAAGATACCCGCCCATTACAGCAATCGCTACATACCCGATATTCCCGATAAAATTGATCACCGGAAACATCAACCCGGACAGGAACTGCGATTTCCAGGCTGAGTCAAAAAGTGTGTCGTTCAAGCCGACAAATTTCTCAATGCTGCGCGATTCACCATTAAAGGCTTTCATAACCCGGTGTCCACCAAACATTTCCTCGACATGTCCATTGATATGCCCCAGATAGTCCTGCTGCCGGGTAAAATATTTCTGGGACTGCCGGACAACAAGCAGCACCAGGCCCATCGAAAGCGGGATAATCATCAGTGCAACCAGTGTCATCTGCCAGCTTATACTCAGCATCATAACCAGCACGCCCAGCACGGTTACCGTAGATGTGATAATCTGGGTAAGCGACTGATTCAATGTCTGGTTGATAGTGTCCACATCGTTGGTGATATGGGCAAGCACCTCACCCTGGCTGACCCTGTCAAAATAACGGAATGGAAGCACATTGATCTTCCGGGAAATATCCTGACGAAAGCGGTAGGCGATGTCAATCGAAATGCGCGACATCACCCAGCCCTGGATAAAGCTGAACGCTGCTGAACCGACATACAGCGCAAGAGTCCACAAAATGATCTGCCTTATTGCTTCAAAATCGATCCCGGTTCCACTGCCTGTAATCTCCCCCATAACCCCTTCAAACAGTGTTGTTGTTGCCCTGCCAAGGACCTTCGGCCCAAGAATGGTAAAAACGGTTGAAGCGACAGCAAATACCATCACAATCACAATTGCAACCCGGTAGGAGCCGAGATACTTTATCAGACGCGCCATCGTCCCTTTAAAATCACGGGCTTTTTCGCCACGCATCATCGCTGCCGGTCCGTGACCCATTGGGCCTCGACCTCGCCTGGGTCCGAAACCAGGCCTTTGTTCTTTTCTTTCAGTACCGCGATCCATACTCATTGCAGTTCCTCCATGCTCAACTGTGACAGGGCAATTTCCTGATATGTCTCACAGGTTTCCATCAGTTCTTGATGGGTTCCTTTTCCAACTACCCTGCCCTTATCGAGAACAATGATCTGTTCGGCACTGAGTGCTGTTGCAACACGCTGGGTGACAATCAGAACGGTGCTGCCGCTGGTTTTTTCCTTCAGCGCTTTTCGCAGCGCTGAATCCGTCTTGAAATCCAGCGCTGAAAAACTGTCATCAAAGATAAAGACAGGAGGCTTTTTCACCAGCGCCCGGGCGATCGCCAGACGCTGCTTCTGGCCTCCGGACACATTGCTGCCGCCCTGGGCAATTTCCGCATGAAAACCCTCCGGTTTGGCATTGATAAACTCACTCGCCTGGGCAATTTCAGCAGCTTCCTTGAGTGTTTCCTCACTCGCATTCTCATCGGCGTAGCGCAGATTGCTTTCTATGGTGCCGGAAAACAGGGTGCCCTGCTGCGGCACATAACCAATCTGGTCACGAAGCTCCGACTGCCGGACTTCACGGATATCCACGCCGTCGAGAAGAATAGCACCTTTGGTAACATCATAGAAGCGCGGGATGAGGTTGATCACCGTCGATTTACCGCATCCGGTGGAACCGATAAAGGCCGTGGTCTTTCCCGGCGGGGTGATGAAGCTGATGTGATGAAGGACGTCATCCGTCGCCCCTGGATAGCGGAAAGAGACATCCTGGAATTCGATGCGAGGGGTGATCGGAGCGGCAAGGGACTTTGGATCCTCTGGATCCGTGATACTGAGTTCTGTTTCCAGTACATCTGCAATTCGCCCGCCCGAAACAGCCGCTCTCGGAAGGAAGATGAACATCATCGACATCATCAGGAAAGCTGAAACAATCTGCATCGCATACTGCATGAATGCGATCATATCGCCAACCTGGATATTCGCCTCTGCCACTTGATGAGCACCGGCCCAGATAATGCCTGCTGCCAGACCGTTCATCAGCAGCATCATGACCGGCATCATGGTAACCATCACCCTTGCGACAAACAGGCTGGTATCAGCCAGATCACGGTTGGCCTTATCAAAGCGGACTTCTTCATCTTTCTCCTTGTTGAAAGCACGGATAACCATCATGCCGGAAAGGTTTTCACGGGTGACCAGGTTAAGCCGGTCGATAAGGCTCTGCATGATCTGGAATTTCGGCAGCGAGATCGAAAAAACGGTCAGGATGAGTGTTAGCAGCACAGAAACTGCCAGGGCGATGATCCACCACATATTGGCGCTTTTATCGACCGCATGGATGATGCCGCCGATACCTATAATCGGAGCGTAGAACACCATCCGGATCATCATGAAGATCACCATTTGAATTTGCGAGATATCATTCGTGGAACGGGTGACCAGAGATGCTGTCGAAAACTGATCGAACTCGGCGCTTGAGAAACTCTCCACCTTTTCGAATGCTGCTTTGCGAATATCACGTGCAGCGCCGGCAGCAGTTTTCGAAGCCAGATACCCCACTGCGATTGTACAGACACCGCTCAGCAGCGAAATCAACAACATAATGCCGCCGGTTCGCAGAATAGAATTTCTCTGCAGTGCAGCTGTATCGACACCAAGTGCCTCATACTCCGCTTTTACCGCAGCCACAGCCATCTGGTTAACCATGTTGTCACCCAGGCTGGTGAACTGCTCATTGATTCTTGTCGTAATAATCGACCGCTGTTCCTCTGGAAGCTGGGACAGCATCGTGAATGGATCCGCATCTGCCGGCAGTTGGGTTATATCGAAGCCGAGGCTTTGAGCCATCGTCTGGGCTCTGGCTGGGTCAGCCATCATCTGCTCGATCCCGGAAACAGCAACAAAAGCATGGCCCAGGATAGAATTCAGAGTCTCCTTTTCTTTCTTATAAAGTTCGTTAAGAATGTAGACGGGTTCCTCAACTAGAGCTGGATAATCATTGAGATACCGGCTTGCCCCGGTTGAATCGGGCTTTACCAGTGTATAGCTGCCAAGCACCTGGTCCTTCTCACTGCTGCTCATAAAAAGTGTGAGTTTTTCCATCTCGCTCTGGCGGACAGCCTGTGCGGCTGCGTTTATTACACCACTCTGCTGGATGCCGTTGTTCACTATGTTGGAAAAATAATCCGGCAGTGCCAGGTCAGCATTGGCCTGAATAAACAGCAGCATAATTGCCAGGGCAATCATCAACGCATAAGGTTTTAAGTACTTAATCAAACGTATCATTCTTGCTTTTCTCCTGTACTGACAGCTGATCTGAGATACGGACATGAAACAGCCGTGTACCAGTATTCAGGTGTTTTTCAGCAGAGACCGGCATGTGCCGGCTTTTCCCTGAAACCTTCATGCCCGTCTTCCAGGGGTCAGCACTTGGAACACCTTCACTGTTGTACGGTAAATCAATACTCAAAAAAGTATACCCCGTTTACACAACAATCAACGAAAAACTTCAAGGACCTTTATAAGAGGAAAGAGTACATTTTCAAGGGAAAGAAAAATCTTCACGAAACACGCATGGATAATTTGATTCCTGCGGAGAAATTCCTATAATGGGAAAATCCATGATCAATCAGGCTTCCCTCCCCGATCGGTTTTTTCCACTGAACACCTCTGGCTGCAGCCTCGCGTTGTCCGGAGGAAAAGGGTTGAACTTGTGCAAACTGAAACAAGCTGGTTTCCCTGTACCGGAAGGTTTTATCATACCCACAACAACCTATCAGGAATTTGTCAGGCAAAATCAGCTGGATTCTTCTATCCAATCCGCCCTGCAAAATGCAGAAAATCTCACCTTTCAGGAACTTGAAGACAGGGCTGAGATAATCCAAAAGGGATTTCTTTCCGCACAAACATCTCCTTCTTTTAAAATCGATCTCCTGCAGGCGGTCCGTTGGCTGGGCGCTGACAGTCTGGCTGTACGATCATCGGCCACCGCTGAGGATCTGCCTGGAACTTCGTTCGCCGGCCTCCAGGAAACATTCCTCAACGTTCAGGGAGACAGCTCGGTTCTCAAGGCAGTGAAAGCGTGCTGGGCTTCTTTATGGACCGCGCGGGCGATCCGGTATCGTAACAGAAACAATATCCCACACAGCCATGTTTTGCTGGCAGTTGTTATTCAGGAACTGGTTCCTGCAGAAGCGTCAGGTGTGATGTTCACTGCCAACCCGGTATCCGGTCTGCGAAGTCAGATCGTTATCGACGCTACCAGAGGCCTCGGCGAGGCGCTTGTGAGCGGCCAGGTTGATCCCGATCATTATATATATGACAGGAAAAACGCAGCGATTGTCGAGAAGACGATTGGGAAAAAGGCGATAGTTACCCGGGCAGCAGATCGCGGCGGTGTTGAAACCTCGCATGTTCCCTCCGGTTCAGGGGAACAAGCAATCCCCGACGAGGTAATCCGCAAACTGGCCGGTATAGGTGAACAAATCGAAACACTTTATCGGTTTCCACAGGATATCGAATGGGCATACCTCTCAAAGGAATCTCCATCGGCAGAGCAGAAGGATGGAGACATCAATGAGAGGCTGTTCGTTCTCCAGGCACGTCCGATCACTTCGTTGTATCCTCTTCCAGATAATATCTCCCCAGATCCTGTTTGTGTATTTTTCTCCTTTGGGGCAGTGCAGGGGATAATGGATCCGATAACCCCGCTTGGGAAGGATGCCATCCGCCTGATTTTTGCAGGTGGAGCAAGCCTGTTCGGAATGGACGTAAACCACCGCTCACAAAAGACAATCAAAGCTGCAGGCGAACGTCTTTGGGTGGATTTCACCGGCATTATAAGGCATCCCCTTGCCAGCCGCCTCTTCCCACGCGTCTTCAGCGCAATCGAACCTGGCTCACGCTCAGCTGTAAAGACGATTCTGGCAGACACAACAATCGGTGCCGGGTCGGGCGCGTTGAATCTTCGGGCAATCTGGAAAGCGGCCAGATTTGGGATCGGTATGGCACGACGTATCCTTCGTACAGCTCGCAAACCGGAAGAAAGTGCGGAGCTGGTGCAGGAGCGAATACAAGTACGAATCCACCAATTCCGCCAGCAAAGCCTGAATCCAGACCCGCTCCACACAACACTCCAGCACGCAGTATATATGTTCCGACAGATAATTGATTCCTTCATTTTTGCTGTCCCGGAAATTGGAGGTGCATTGTTAGCAGGCATTCTGCCTCTGGTTCCCTTAACCCGGCTTTCAGAAAAATGGACAGGATCTTCAAGTACAGCGCTCAAAATCACACGCGGCCTGCCGCATAACGTCACCACCGGGATGGATCTGGCCTTATGGCAGGCTGCAAGTGCTATTCGCGAAGACCCCACTACCTTCAGATTCTTCCGCGAGAATTCAAGCGCAGATCTTGCACGAGCCTTCAAGGAGGATGGACTGCCCGGGACAGCACACCAGGAAATCAGGAGCTTTCTTGAGACCTACGGTATGCGGGGATTGGGAGAGATCGACATCGGTCGTCCACGCTGGCGGGAAAACCCGATCCCGGTTTTCCAGACTCTGAAAAGCTATCTTCTCATAGAGGAAAAATCGCAGGCGCCGGATGCTGTTTTCAAACGCAGCGGGCTGGCAGCTGAAGAAGCTATCCTGCACCTCCAGGAAGCGGCTCGGAGTAAATTTGCAGGGGTTATTAAAGCCCGCCTGGTTAAGGAGCTTGCCTTGAGAGTTCGCTGCCTCGGCGGCATACGGGAGAGCCCGAAGTTCTACATCATCCAGAAGATGGGAATTATCCGGGAAGAGCTTCTGGAGGCTGGTGCCGAACTGGTCGAGAATGGCATTCTGGAAAAACAGGATGACCTTTTCTATCTCTGCCTTGATGAACTGGAAATGCTTGTTGAAGGCAAACAGAATGGCTTGAAAACGACCATAGTAAAAAGGAGACAGCAGTACGTTCAGGAACAGCAGCGGCAGCAGATTCCCAGGCTGCTTCTGAGCGACGGCCGTGCATTTTACGAAGGAATAACCTCCACTGGAGACCAAAATCTTCTCACCGGCAGCCCGGTTTCTCCAGGCAAGGCAGAAGGCCGCATCAGGGTTGTGCTTGACCCTCACAACGCCGACCTGCTTCCCGGCGAGATCCTTGTCTGCCCGGGCACCGATCCATCCTGGACACCGCTGTTTCTCGCAGCCGGCGGCCTGATTATGGAATCAGGAGGCATGATGACACACGGGGCGATCATCGCCCGTGAATACGGTATCCCCGCCGTCGTCGGGATTGACCGGGCGACCGAGCTGCTGAAAACCGGAGAGCTGATTCGGATCGACGGCAGCAGCGGTCAGGTTGAACGCGTTCAAGAATCCTGAACGGACAGAATAGTACGGACTTCCCTTATCCCGAATCTACACAAAATAACGCGGGATCAGATCGGGTACCTGAGATACCAGGTTCTTCACATAGCGCTTTCGCGATTCACTCAGAAGTGCATAAACCAGGAGCAGTCCCGCTGTAATATAAGTAAGAACTCGAAGAGTTTTCATTGTATAACCCCTTCTATTGTTCGTATTTCGATATCAGATCGGCCGCAATAATTCCAGACGAGGACACGGTTGGCACACCGCCGCCTGGATGTGTCGACGCTCCTGCAAGATACAGGCCTTTGACATGGCGGGAGCGTGCTGCGGGCCGGAACATCAATGAGTTGAACAAATCCTGCCTGAGAGCATAGATAGCACCTTCCGGAGAAAGCAGCTCGCGTTCAAAATCAACAGGTGTTGAGAATATGGCATGGACAATCTGATCACGCAGCCCGGGAAGATACTTCGCTTCCAGATACTTGATGATCTCTGCTTTCAGATTTTCCTTCGCAGCATCCCAGGTGGTTCCGGCAAGCCGGTAGGCTCCCGGGGCAAGTGTAACGGCTATGATGTGGTGCCCCTTCGGCGCCAGGCCCGGATCCGATTTTGTCGTCCAGCTCAGAATCCCAAACTGCTCAGCCGGGAAAATCCCCTTTTCGTACTTGTTAAACCAATAGTCATTAATTTGATCCATCGGCCTTGTCATCAGGGTATGATGGTCCTTCAACGCTGGTTCACTGTTCAGGCACAGATAGAGCATCGGCGTGGCCATCGAGTACCTGTAACTACGGATCCCCCTTTGTGCTATGGGTGAAATATACTGCGGATCGACCATATCCATGTATAACTTCCTGGCATTGATATTGGAAACAACGATGTCGGAAGTAATCCTGGTCCCATCAGCCAACTGGACTCCGGAAGCCCGTCCATTCTCCACCAGCACCTTGTCCACTGTGCATTCGAAACGGACCTCCATCCCAACACGTTCGCCGCACTTCTGGAAGCCCTTCGGAATACTGATCATCCCGCCCTTTGAGTAGT
>Ga0272442_10002189_pt1 | contig 28677 bp, 21 predicted proteins | sample SSMForm2O_FD_200262 | JGI IMG/M metagenome (GOLD analysis project Ga0272442, IMG submission 200262) | Marine sediment archaeal communities from Little Sippewissett salt marsh, Falmouth, MA, United States - SSM-Form-2O | ecosystem: Environmental > Aquatic > Marine > Wetlands > Sediment ...
CACGAGGAAGAGCGGAGAATTCGTCGCGATCTGGAGCAGATGACCACATCCGCTGATTTTCCTCTGGAAATCCTTCCACTGGTGACAGTGCGCGACATCGATCAGGCCGCGGCCGTAACAAAGAAGGACTATGATGTTCTGATTATGTATGCCGCCCGGCGGAATCCGAAACTTCTGGAGACGTTGGCTTTGCCGGATAGGTGGAATTTGATGTTTGTTCGCCACCGTTCGGGTCCGCTTTATTATATGTATGTCGGCGCACACGCTCATTTTCTGCGAAAGACCCGTGATGAATTCGGCCAGGTCGGCATGGATGTTCATGATATTGTCGTGGATGACCATGCCGAGCTTCTGTGGCGCCTGCGAGCCTTTTATGGATTGAAAAATATTCTGCGCAAACGAATCGTCGCGGTAGGCGGTCCCGGCGCCTGGGGCGTGGGCGGTCGAGGAGCGCCGGACCGTGCCCAGCAGACCTGGAAGTTGGATATCGTTGACGTTTCCTATCCCGAGCTTGGCGAGCGGATCAAAAAGACCCGGCAGAAAAAGGCCCTTGTAAATTCCTGCCGGAAAAAGGCGGATGCATATCTCAGGACGAGGAACGTTGTTCTTGAGACCTCGAAGGATTCCGTCTATCGGGCCTTTATCCTCTGCGAGGTGTTCAGGGACTTGCTCGATGAGGCTCAAACGGATGCATTCACGATCAAACAGTGCATGTCGACCATTATGCCCCTGGCGCAAACCACGGCCTGTCTGCCGCTGACTCTGTTGAATGACGAGGGATATATGGCGTTCTGTGAATCTGACTTTGTGGTGATTCCTTCCGGCATTCTCTTGCGATACATATCCGGCAAACCTGTGTTTTTATGCAATCCTTCCCTTCCCCACGATGGGATGCTGACGGTTTCTCATTGTACGGCTCCCCGCCGGATGGATGGCAAAAATTTAGAGCCGGCAAGGCTTCTGACGCATTACGAATCGGACTACGGAGCGGCGCCGAAGGTGGAAATGCGCAAAGGACAGCAAGTCACGATGCTCAATCCCGACTTTGGCGGCCGCCGATGGCTTGGCGTCGCCGGAGAGGTTCTTGAAACGCCGTTTTATGAGATGTGCCGCACACATATGGATGTGGCGGTCCAGGGCAATGTCGAGCAGTTGCTTCAAGAGATTCGAGGTTTCCATTGGATGGTCTCATATGGCAATTACCTCCCTGAAGTAGGGTATGCCGTAAAAAAAGCGGGACTTGACTGGCTAACCGTGGCTTAGATCTCCAATATCACACGGCCATGTTAATCACTTCCCATGAAGAGGGGAAGGCTAATGCTACTCGCCTTGGCTCCGAAACTTCACATTAGGCTTATATTCTGATAGAATAAAATTTTGAAAAAGATCGTTAAGAATCGGATTTATTATGGCGTTGCCGGTGGTTGCAATTATTGGTCGGCCGAATGTGGGCAAGAGCAGTCTCTTGAATGCGCTGGCGGGACAGATGATCAGTATCGTCGAGCCGACGGCGGGTGTGACGAGAGACCGCGTGAGCACCATCATCGGCAGAGACAGTCAGTACTTCGAGCTTGTCGATACCGGCGGCTACGGCATCGTCGATAGCGATCAACTCAGCAGCCATATCGAGCAGCAAATCCTTCAGGCGATGGAATCGGCGAATCTCGTACTCTTTATGGTCGATATTCGCGACGGCCTGGTGCCTCTGGATGAGACCATCGCTCAGCTTTTGCGAAAGAACAACCTCGACGTCATTGGCGTAGCCAACAAGGCCGACACGGCGAAGATGTTCCCCGCGGCGGCGGAATTCTCCAAGCTCGGCTTCGGCGAATTTTTGTGTATCTCGGCAAAAAACAATCTGAACAAGGCCGTCCTGCTCGATATCGTCTTTGATAAACTCGCCCATACGTCATCGGACCATAGCCCCAGCGAGCCTGCGATGAAAATCGCCATCGTCGGCAAGCGGAACGCCGGCAAGAGCACCCTCGTTAATGCGATGGTCGGCGCCGAGCGGGTCATCGTCAGCGAGACGCCGGGCACGACGCGGGACGCCGTGGACGTGCGCTTTGAAAAAGACGGCAAGACGATCGTCGTCATCGACACGGCGGGAGTCCGAAAGAAAAGCAAGATCGCCGACAGTATCGAGTTTTACAGCTACGTTCGAGCAACCCAGTCGGTTCAGCGGGCCGACGTTGTGCTGTTGATGATTGACGCGACGGTGCCGGTCTCGCAGGTGGATAAGAAGCTGGCCCGATATATCGCCGGCGAATACAAAAGTTGCATCATCGTCATCAACAAATGGGACCTTGCCAAGGACACCGCGGCGACCGGCGACTACGAGGACTATCTCACGAAACTGCTGCCGGGCCTGAAATACGCACCGTTGGCGTTTACCACCGCGACGGAGGCGAAGAACATCCAGAGCGTTTTGGACCTCGCGGCGGAAATCTTCAAACAAACAACAACGTGGATACCCACCGCCAAGCTGAACAAGGCTTTTGAAGCCCTGAAGCAGGAAAAGGTCGGCACGGCCAAAGGGGGAAAGAAAGGCTGGCCGAAGATCTATTACGCGACGCAGATCGCGGTCAATCCGGTGACGATTCTCATGTTTGTCAACCGTCCGGACTTGTTCGAGGAAACCTACCGCCGATTTATCGTGAATCGATTGCGAACAATGCTGCCGATTGAAGAGGTGCCGATCAGACTTCTCGCTCGAAAACACAGAGAATAACCAGACAAGAGACACAAAGGAAGACCGATGACCAAGATGTTCCGATTATGGGGTTTGCTGCTCATCCTCTGTAGTTCATATTGCGCTTGCGGCGCGGCGGATGCGAATCGGCCGGAGCACGCGGGATTCGAGCCTGCGGAATGTTTCGACAAGGTCTGGAACATTATTAACGACGAATTCTGGGATCCGAATTTCAACGGCGTCGATTGGGAAGATGCCCGCAAACGTTATCGACCAACGGCCCTGGCCGCCCAGGACCACGAATCGTTCGCGGAGATCATCAACCAAATGTTGGCCGAACTCAAGACGTCGCATACCCATTATTATACGAAGTGGGATCCGGGTTATTACATCATAAGGGTCGTATTTGGTAAACATGACACCCATCGTATCGGAATCGGCGTCGTGACAAAAAAGATCGAGGGCCGTCATTACGCCATCGCCGTGATACATAAGTCACCCGCCAAAGAAGCGGGCATCCTCGCGGGTGATTGGCTGGTGGAAGCCGATGGTCAGCCATTTCATCCGGTCCGTTCGTTTGAGAATAAGGCGGATCAGAAAGTCGAGCTGATCGTTCAACAAGGCCCCTCGGAATTGACACGCAAAAAACTGATAGTGACACCCGTCGATATGAAAGAAATAGACCGGTTGGGAGATGATTCGTACGCCAGCTTGAAGACGCTTGAATATAAAGAGCATCGTTTTGCCTACGTGCGTCTCTGGTGGCTGAGGGGGATGGAGATGAAGGATGCCTTGCAATACGGTATCTATCGAGCCAATGAAACGGAGGGGATCATTATCGATCTTCGAGACGGCTACGGAGGCGATATGGGCTATGAATTTATCGCCCCCTTTTTGCAGTACGGCCTGGGAGAAGTCACGGTCGAATCGACGGGGCGCGACCGAACGTTTAAATCTATCGCCGGGTGCAAGAAACCTGTGGTGGTTCTCATCAACGGGGGCTCTCGCAGCGGCAAAGAAGTCTTGGCCTACCTCTTCAAGAAGACGGGCAGGGGGCTTTTGGTCGGAGAGCGTACGGCCGGATATGTTACGGGTGGAAGAAAAAAGGAGATAGCCTCGGATTCATTTCTGTACTATGGAGCCGCCCATATGCTTATCGATGGAAAGCTTTTGGAAGGCGTCGGTGTTGAGCCGGATGTCGAGGTCCCTTTCGATATCCGTTTTGCCGCCGGAAAGGACATTCAACTGGAACGGGCCAAGGACGAAATGGTCAGGCTCATCGAAGCATCGAAATGATTTTGGGATTTTAAACCGGTTGCCGGTATAAAGTGTAGAAAAGAACGCGTAACGCATCGTGTTATGAGCATACATATAATGTAGGAGATGACACATGAATTCTCTTGTCATTACGGGTATTGCGGTTTTTCTGTTGCTTCTCGGGTATATTTTTTACAGTCGCAAAGTCAAAGAATGGGTCGGGCTTGATGAGAATGAGACTCCCCCGTCCGTATCGATGAACGACGGCGTGGACTACGTGCCCGCCAAACACTGGACGATTCTGTTCGGGCACCATTTCGCTTCGATTGCGGGCGCTGCGCCGATCATCGGACCTGTGATCGCCTGCCTGTACTGGGGGTGGCTGCCCGCCCTCATCTGGGTGGTGGCCGGCGGCGTGCTTTTCGGAGCCGTGCATGATTTTACGGCGCTCTATTTATCCCTCAAACACAAGGGAAAATCAATTACCACGGTTGCCGAATCGGTGATGGGAAAAACGGGCAAGATTCTTTTCAGCGGATTCGCTTTTTTGGCTTTGATCCTCGTCGTTGCGGTTTTTGCCGCGGTAGCGGGACAAACCCTGGCCTCCACGCCGCAAGTTGTGATCCCGACCTTCGGTCTTGTGGTCGTCGCTTTGATCGTCGGCGTTATGATGTATCGTCTCCAGATATCGGTCCTGGTGTGCTCTATTGTCGGCGTGCTCCTGTTGATGGGGCTGATCCTCGCGGGATATTATCTCCCTATCGAGCTGCCGGTCAAAAATGTGGAAAGTGCCGCGACCTGGTGGACGGTATTCCTGCTTCTTTATGCCGTGATCGCATCGGTCACCCCCGTCACGATGCTGCTTCAACCAAGGGACCATCTTGCCGGTGCGGTGCTTTATCTGGGCATGTTCTTCGGATTCCTGGGATTGATTTTGACTCGTCCCGATATGAAAGCGCCGGGCTTCATTTCCTTTTCCACCGCTAAAGGGGGATTGTGGCCCATGTTATTCGTCACCATTGCCTGCGGCGCTATCTCCGGCTTCCACAGCCTCGTTTCCAGCGGAACTACCTCGAAACAATTGCCTCGAATGAAGGACGCTCGCGTTATCGGTTACGGGGCCATGATTATGGAAAGTGCGCTGGCTGTGCTGGCGCTGATCGCCGTGACGGCCGGCTTATACTGGAAGAGCGCCCCCGCGGGCTTTGAAGGCCTTGTCTATCAGGACGTCTTCAAAACGGGAGGGTGGATTAAAGCCTTCGGGATGGGGTATGGAGAACTTACAAAAGTCATGTTCGGCAGCTTTGGGGCGCTGATCGGTATCACGATGCTCAAGACCTTCGTGATGACGAGCCTGGATTCGGCGACACGAATCGCTCGTTATATCTGTACCGAACTGCTCGGCGAAACATTTAACATCCCTTACATGAAAGATAAATACGCCGCCACCCTGCTCGTCGGTGTGCTGGCCGGCGCCCTGGCTCTTGGCAACTGGCAGGCCATCTGGCCGGTCTTCGGGGCCGCCAATCAGCTCATTGCCAGCCTTGTTCTTATTGTCGCGAGTGTCTATTTAATGGCACGCAAACGCAACTTTCTCTTTGCGGCTATCCCGGCCATCATCATGCTTATCACGACCCTCGGCGCTCTGGTCTACAACACGTATTGCTTTATCACCGCCGAGGAACCCAACATCCTGCTGGCCGTTATAGACGCGGTTTTAATCGTTCTCGCCATATTCCTCGCTTACACCGCGTTCCTGACCATTCAAAGAACAAGGAAAAAGGTGTCCGTCAAATCCGAGGGTAACTGAGTTCAAAACACGGGCAGAACGGAAAATCCTGCGATGACGGGGAGAACGAGCGCTAAGTAGACGCTTGGCGAGGACATCCCCAAACGCTACAACGATCCCCTCGGCAAGAATTGACCAAAACGGCGGACAAATTGGCTTCGATTGGCTTTGTTTTACCAATGAATACCGAGTAAATCTTTGTTTCGGATTTCCGGGACAACACCGGGCAACAGGCATCCGGAAACCCCACCGGAGTTGTCGGATTTAGAATTTCGAGTTTCCGGCCGAAGGCCGGCGATTGGCTTTGTTTTTTCAGATTGTTTTATAGACACGGATCACCGCGGATTAACACAGTTTTGGATTAATCGAAGAGCACGCCGAAAAATCGTCAATCGTCCATCGTAGATAGTCAATGCCAAAGTCTCCTGTTTCCTGTCCTCAATCGGCAATATTCAATTGTCAATAATCAATATATATTAGTTATGTATTACACTATATTAATCGCTCAAAGTCAAGCGCATTTTCACTTTTTTTCGTCATTTTCCTACGGCTCGGTCATGAGAAAAAGGGCCGGCAGTGTCTCGAGCAGCCGGCCCTTGAACGATATTGGGCGGTTTGTGTCGCGGGCATCTCCCGTTAGGGACGCCTTACGGTGCTGCCCGCGATTCGAGGGCGAGACGCCCTCGACACCTGGCCTACTGCGCCATATTTGCGATTTACTATGGACTCACGACCCGCTTGTAGATGCGGAGGTCATGAATCCGCATACGTCCATTCAAGGCAACCTGAAGACGATATTGATGTCAGTACTTGCCCATTCGGACCCTACCGAGCCGTTAATCGCGACGTCTGTGAATACCGCCTCACACATTTCAGCCATGTTATGGCTGCACAGTGCCAGACCTATATGAACATCCGAATTCATGGAAATACTCATCGAGGCGCCCCCCACCACCGACTGCCATGTCGAGCCATCAGGTGAATGGGCTGCCGTGAAGTTGCCCTGGCCATCCCACTCCAATCGTACCCAATGTGGAGCAGTGACCCCTGTCTGCTGCGCATAGCCGACCGTTTCACCGCTCGTATCGCTGCGGCCCTGAAAGTGCACCCCCTTGCCCGGTGTAACAAACACAAAGGCATGCTTCGAACCGGCGTCCCGCGTCTCGCGAATCATTACGCCTGCTTTGGCCCAAAGGTGCGTGTTCGTCATGCTCTCGATCCTTGCGACAATCGTACCCGGTCCGGTGAGTGTCTTGTAGCCGAAGTGAAACTGATCGGCAGAACCGTAGACATCCACACTGCGGTCCGTCATTGTGTATACGCCGATCGGGTCCTCTGTGAAGCTTCCAATAGAAATCACTTCCTTAAACAAATGTTCACCAAGGATGGTAAGGTCCTGAACATCAATAATGCCATCCCCCCAGGGCGTGGGCCCTATGTCATACATCGGCTCGTCCAGTCCCCAGTGTTCGACTAGAATCAATAGATCTTCCATGTCAATATAGTCGTCGCCGTTGAAGTCAATGCTTGGAGAAGCGTCCATCTGCCACACATCGAAGTATCCATACCTTGGGCGTTTCTTGTGGTCGGTAAAATACAGTGTAGAACCGTCATGTGACAAACAGGGCGCCCATTGACCGTTCAAATCATTAACGGGTGGTCCAAGATTGATCGGTTCTCCCCAAGGTTCAGTTTTCGATTTGCGTCTTGTTAGCCAGATGTCCCCCTCACCGTATCCCCCTGGCCGGCCGGAGCAGAAGAAAAGCACAAGTCCATCACAGGAAATGTTTGGTGTTCCTTCTGTGCCAGAGTTGACCGTTGGGCCAAGATTGGTGGGTTCCTGCCACGGATCGTCTTTGGTCATGCGTGTTGTGACCCAAATATTCCACTCACCATAGCCTCCAGGACGAGTCGAACTGAAGTATAACTCCAGGCCGTCCTGTGAAATACTCGGTTCAGTGTCGTGAAAGGCTGTATTGATGATCCCTCCAAGATTCTGTGGTGAACCCCAGGCTTCAGAGACGGAGGATCTCCTACTTACCCACAAATCGGCCTTACCATATTCCGTCCACCCCGCCTGCCAATAAGGAGCGGTATAGTAGAGTTCCAGTCCATCAGCCGAAAGACTTGGGTAACCTTCACTACGGGGACTATTCAAAGGCGATCCAAGATTTATGGCCGGCTCCCATTCATCGCTCGTCGTTTTTCTCACTGACGTGAAAAGATCCCAAGTGGGAGAATTTGGTCGATCGGAGAAGAAGAAGATTTCTAAGCCATCCTTCGAAATAGTCAATCCATCAGTCCCGTCGCTGTTGATGTTCGGACCCAAATTTGTCGGCCGGCCAAAGATAATATCTGCCTTCGCACTCCCGACACAAAGGACAACCACAGCGACAAATCCAATTAAAATCATTTTGTTAACATTGAACCACTTCATTTTTCTTTCCTTTCAAAAATTTTGCCTATGTTTGCTTTCATGGGTTGATGGGCCGGCCGGGTAGTTGCTCGAATAAATGCTCCGCAAGAACGATCAGATCCTGGACATCGACAACGCCATCCCCCCAGGGCATTGGCCCGATGTCACACAAGGAATAATCTGTGCCCCAGTGGTCCACCATGATGCACATGTCGGCGGCGTCAACAATGCGATCGCCGTTGAAGTCAACGATGGGGATAATTGGCGCCTGGTATGCGTCGCCGTACATTCCACCGAATCCGCCAGGCCGTTCAGAACCAAAATAGAGAGTGGAACCATCGGGTGAAATTAGCGCACCACCATCATAAGACGAACTGTTGACGATTGGGCCAAGATTGTCAGGAGTACCCCAGGGATCTGAGATACTCGCCCGTCTGGTAAGCCACATATCTCCTTGGCCAAATCCCCCTGGTCGGATGGGAGACCCGATTTCCTCGCAGACGAAAAGCAGCAATCCGTCGGAGGACAGAAAAGGATAAGTGTCGCAAGCCGAACTATTTACGGACGAGCCGAGGTTCACCGGCTCTCCCCAGGGATCGTCTTTGGTTGAACGTCTTGAAACCCATATATCGAAATGGCCATATCCGCCAGACCGGTTTTCTGAGTAAAAATAGAGTTCCAGCTCATCAGGCGAGAGACGTGGCGCACCATCTCTACGAGAGCTATTTACCAACGGACCCAGGTTTTCAGGTATTCCCCATGCATCGTCTTTTGTGGCCCTTCTTGTAACCCACATGTCTAAGCTGCCATAACCACCGGATCGGTTTGAGGTGAAGTACAGTTCCAGACCATCGTGCGATATGTGTGCAACGAATTCGTGTCCCCCGGCATTGACCACTGGCCCAAGATTTACAGGTGTGGCCCAGTCATTGTCTATTGTCTCTCGTGTGGTCACCCATATGTCCCAGCTCCCACTCCCTCCAGGACGGTCTGAGTCCATATACACTTCCAGACCATCAGAGGAAAAGCAGCCAATGCAGTCCCCCCACGAACTGTTGACAGGTGGCCCCAGATTCGTAGGTTCGCCAAACGTGAAATCCGCCCTAACAGATCTGCCGCCAAGAACCATTGCGGCTACAACTCCGACTAACACTAATTTCATTCTGTAATCATTTAACCGTTTCATTTCTCTTTCCTTTTAAAAATTGTTGCCAATATTCATTTTCATGGGTTGACAGGCCGGCCGGGCTTGTCGTTGAAAGCTTTCACCCTTTACTCTGCGCGCTTTTTGAAAAAAAATTTGAGTTTAGGGTTTAAGGGTTCAGGATTCACAAGAGAGCCGTCGGTGTCTCAACCGCCAGCTCTCTTGTTATATTAGCCACTTTTTCTTTACTGCGGGCGACTGTTCTCGAGATCACGGAGAAAACAGACGCCCCAAAGGGCTACTCCCGAGTATTCTCCAATGCCTCAAGCCGTTTCTTCAAGTCTTCGTTTTCGGCCTTCAGTTTTTGACTTTCAGTCTTGAGTTCTTTGACGGCTTCAACCAGAAGCGGCGTCAACCTGCTATAGTCCATCCCGCTGGCATATGTGCCATCTTCTTCGTAACGGACAATTTCCGGCAGGACTTCTCCAACTTCTTCGGCGATCATACCAACATCGCGTCCTCCGCCATGTTCAACATCCCACTTAAAACACACACCCCTTAGACGAAGAATTTTTTCCAGCGGCTCATTGATGACCTGAATATCACTCTTCCAGCGAATAGATGAGGCAGATTCATAAGTCCCATGTGCGGCATAAAAATCACAATCTGCGCCCGAGGCTCGAACACCGATGCCATGACTCGAGAAGTCGCCGCCAATTCCGGTCGCTGTGTTGCTCCTACCTTTGACAGCGGCTACAAAACCCTGGCCAAAGACACCGATTTTATCGCCGGTGGCATGAACGCCAGTGCCACCACTACTATTGTTCTTGAAAACGCCGCCAATTCCGTTCGTTTCATCGCTCTCAGCTTTGACACCGACCTTGTTGCCATAGCTATAGACGCCAGTACCATAACGACTGTAGAAGTCGCCGCCAATTCCGTCAACGTCAATGCTCTCACCATGGACACCGGCTTTACCGCCAAGAGCATGGACGCCAACACCATGGGAAGCACGAGCCCAAAATTGACCGCCCCAGTCACGATCATAGTTACGGGCCGCGATGCAGTCTAAGTTGATGAGATGTCTTCCTCCTGCATCTCCCGGCAGCAATGTCTCACCAGAAGGTCCGGTGCTCGTTAATCCCAGTATTTCATAAATTCCTCCTACAGTACCTGACTCACCTTGGGGGCCTTGGGGTCCTTCCGTCCCCGGCTCACCTTGGGGTCCTTCCGGCCCTGGCTCACCTTGAGGACCTGGAGGCCCTTCTATTAATTCAACGGTATCTATCTGGTTTTGTAAGTCTTGATCAGCAGCGATTCTGTCAGAAATTTCCTGAACGATCTGTTCGTGCAAATCATCCAGTGTATTCCATATCTCTCCAATGGCGTTCCATATCTCTTCAAATGGCTGTCCATTCTGACCTGGTTGTCCCACTGCCACCGAGGGAAGAACCGAGATCACTCCAACAAATAAAATTGTTAAAATCTTTGTCCTTTTCATTCTCGTACCCTTTCAAAAAATTGTTGATCAATCTGGCTTTCGGGACTCTTGTCGAAAGCTTTCACCCTTTACTCTGCGGGCAGAATCGAAATGCTGCGCGCTCATGGGGAAAAAATATAAAAATCTCCTCTTTCAATGTGCATTTTTCGTGTTTAAATGGCGATTTCTGACTTCAACAACAGTAAAAATATGTTAAAATGGGTTTAACTCGGTAAGTGTCGCCGATGCAGGCTTTGTTGGTTATAAACAGGAGTTCCTGAAGATGGCTTATTCCGAGCCGACAGGTATGGGGGGAGCACGGCAGGCATTTCTCACAACCCAGTGGTCACTGATCGAGAATATCCAGAACGGCAGGGACCGGGACAACGCTCTGATCGGCTATTTACTGAAGCAATACTGGAAGCCCGTCTATTGCTACCTGCGTCATAAAGGCCACGGCAACGAGCAGGCCAAAGATCTGACTCAGGGCTTTTTCCACGAAGTCGTCCTGAACCGGGACCTGGTCGGCCGGGCGGACTCATCCCGCGGCCGCTTTCGCGCGTTTCTCCTTCACGCCCTCAAGCAGTACGCCAATAAACAAAATCTCAAAGAACAGGCTCAGAAACGCTTAGAGGAAAAAGCCGTCGCCTTCGAGATGGAAGAAGAGCCTGTTTTGCCCGAGAGCGTTGCCCAAACCACCGCCGAGGATTCCTATCATTACGCCTGGCTGTCGTCGTTGCTGGAGCACGTCCTCAATGAGGTCAAAGAGGCCTGTGAGGATGAAGGGATGGAACCTCACTGGTCGCTGTTCAATAAACGCGTTGTTTGGCCCATTTTCGGCAACCGCACCTCACCCTCCTTGTCCGAACTGTGCGAAACCTATGATATTGACGACGTCAAAAAGGCCTCCAATATGATGATTACGGTGAAACGTCGTTTTCGGGCCGCCTTGATGCAGCACGTCCGCAATACCGTCCTCTCCCAGGGCCAGGCGCCGGAGGAATTGGAAGAATTATTACAATTTCTTCCAAAAAGCGCGCAGCATTTTTAATCAGCCGGCAGATAGATGGTAGAAGCGTCGTCGAAGCCCTTGTCTGTTAGGGCTTTTATGACCTGGGTCGTCATAAAATAGGATATCAGGAGTTGTTCGATGACAAAGAAAGATTCGATCTTTGGGGCCGAACCGGAAGGGCTCCGGCAGCTTATCCGTTCCGGCATGGATATCGAAGAAGAGTTACACGCCGGGGAACAGCCCCCGGCCAGCGGGTGCGTCGGCGGGCTGATGGAGCGGCCCGGCACCCGCATCGGGTGTTATAAGCTGCTTAAGCAACTGGGTGAAGGCGGCATGGGCATGGTCTATCTCGCCGAGCAGGACCAGCTTATTCGGCGGCGGGTGGCCCTGAAGATTATCAAGCCCGGCATGGATTCCAAGCGGGTTCTGGCGCGGTTCGAAGCCGAGCGCCAGGCGCTGGCCTTGCTGGACCATCCGAACATTGCCCAGGTCTATGACGCCGGTACGGCCGAGAGCGGCCGGCCCTATTTCGTCATGGAATACGTTAAGGGCACGCCCATCACGGAGTTCTGCGACCGTCATACGCTGAGTATCGAACAGCGTCTGCGCCTTTTTCAGCAGGTTTGCCAGGCCGTCCATCATGCCCATCAGAAGGGGATCATCCATCGGGATATCAAACCATCGAATATTCTCGTGACCAGCGAGAACGATCAGGTCATCCCGAAGATTATCGACTTCGGCGTCGCCAAGGCCGTCGTTCAGCCGCTGACCGAGCGGACGCTGATCACGGAAGAGAGCCAGTTGCTCGGCACGCCGGAATATATGAGCCCCGAACAGGTGGAATTTGCCAACGAAGATATCGACACGCGTTCCGACATCTATTCACTGGGCGTGCTCTTGTATGAGCTTTTGACGGGCGTTTTGCCGTTCGATTCCGAGATGCTTCGCCAAGGCGGGATGGAAAATATTCGCAAGATGATCCGCGAGACCGATCCCAGGACGCCGAGCACCCGTCTGACGAGGCTGGGCGATAAAGCGACGGAGATCGCTCAGAATCGGCGTATGGAAATCCGAACCTTAGCCAAGCATCTCCGCAACGAGCTGGAATGGATCCCGCTCAAGGCGATGCGCAAAGAACGTTCGGAGCGCTATAAGTCAGCCTCCGAGCTTTCGGACGATATCGACAACTTCCTGAAAGGAGCGCCCCTGATGGCCGGACCACCTACCGCCGGATATCGGCTCAAGAAATTCATATGTCGCCATAAGGCCCTCGTCGGCGGTGTTGCCGCTGTTCTGATCGTCTCGATCATCGGGACCATCGTTTCCGTAAGCTTCGCATTGGGCCAGGCCCGCGCCCTGGCCAAGGCGGAACTGATCGCAGATTATCTCGAAAGAGATGTCCTCAACGCCTTCGCCAGGCAAAGGGCTCGCGAAGTCACCGCCCACGATATCCTACAAATCATGTCGGAGAACCTCGAGACGAAGTTCAAGGATTATCCCCTCGTCGAGGCCTCCATACGCAGTTCGCTGGGTTTCATATACAATTGGGGCCTGAACGACTACAAGATCGCCGAGATGCATATGAAGCGCGCACGGCATCTTTACCAGCAGCAAGAGGATCGTGGGTACTCGAATACCCTGGGTTCGATTTACGGCAGACTCGGCAAGTACAAGGAAGGTGAAAAAGAGCTTAAAAGCCTTATAGAGCACCTACGCCGCAAGGGAAGGGATGAGCTGTCGCTGACTTTTCCGAAATGTAATCTGGCCAGGTCATATTATCATCAAGGCCGGTATAAAGAGGCGCAGGAGCTTTTTCTCGAAACGTGGGAGATTGCCGAGAAGGGCAACAGGATAGCCTGGGTGCAAAATTATGAGTGTGACATTGCCGAACTTTACTTAGCCCAAGGCAGGGAAGATGACGCGGAACGCATGTATATGGCGGGAATATCCCGCGGGAAGGCAGAGGGTCGGGATGCCCTGGGCCATAAAAGCGGACTTGGCCACCTTCGCACGCTGCAAGGCCGTTACGAGGAAGCGAACGATTTGCTGGTTAAAACCTGCGAGCTGGTACGCACATCGTTCGGTGAAGAACACCCGGATGCCCTTCAAATCATCCATAACCTTGCCTTTTTGCGCAGAGAGCTGGGACAGTACGAGCAAGCGGAGGCCTTGTTTCTCGAAGTATTGGACAGCCGGCGTAAAAGACTGGACGAAGACCACCCGGCGATACTTCATGTCAAGAACGACTTAGCCGTGCTGTACAAAAAGCAAGGCGAGTACAATAAGGCAGAGCCGCTTCTTCTCGAAGCCGTCGATGGCCGCCGCCTGAAACTTGGTAACACTCATCCCAACACCATCCAGTCACTTAACAATCTCATCGCCCTGTACGACGCCTGGGACAAGCCGGAAGAAGCTAAAGAGTCGCGCGCAAACATGCCAAAAGATAGTCGTTAGTGGTTCGTCGTTAGTGAATCGTCCGTTGAAGCCGCCTTCGGCGGCACTAAATACTAACGACTATATACTATTCACTTTAACGCAGTTATTCTTCCCGATGTTCCTCAATGTGGATGCGAACGTTTTTTCTGTAGGGCTCGGACTCATCCGACATGGCTTTGTCTATTTTGTGCTGGGCCCAGAAAATCTTGACGGCGGTAATCCCACAGCCAATCCCGGCCACGAAGAACACGATGGCGGCAAGAACGGCGAATAAATCCCGCAGGATATAGACCAGAAAACCGAAGCCGATCAGGAGCAATCCTGTGATAAAAAGTCCGGCAGCGAAATTCCTCGACGCCTGCGAAATGACATTCGTGTAGAAACGGAAGCTCATATTTGAAAGTGCCTAAAATTGAAAGTGACTAAAGTGCCTAAAGTTGTAAGCGGCGCTTCATCACTTTAGTTCACTTTAGTCACTATAGTTCACTTTAGCTCACTTTAATACATTCCGCCGCCTGGAGGCCCTGCGGGAGGCGCTTCCTTCTTTTCAGGAATTTCGCTGACTACCGCATCCGTCGTCAACAGCAACGATGCAATGGAAGCGCCGTTCTGCAACGCAGCTCTTTCGACCTTCGTCGGCACAATCACGCCGAACTTGACCATGTCGCCGTATTCCTTGCGGAGCGCATCGTAGCCGAAGTTTTTGACCTTGCTTTCCATGACCTTCTGCGCCACGATCGAGCCATCCAGACCCGCGTTTTCGGCGATCTGCTTGATCGGCGCCACGACCGCCCGTCGAACGATATCCACGCCGATCCCTTCATCGCCGGTTACCTTGATTTTACCCAAAGCGGGCAGCGTCCGGAGCATCGGCACGCCGCCGCCGGGCAGAATCCCTTCTTCCACCGCCGCGCGGCAGGCATGGAGCGCATCTTCCACGCGCGCTTTCTTCTCTTTCATCTCGGCTTCGGTAGCGGCGCCGACATTGATCTGGGCCACGCCGCCGGCCAGCTTCGCCAGCCTCTCTTGCAGCTTCTCGATGTCATAGTCGCTGGTAGAGTTATCGATCTCGTTTTTGATCTGCTCGATCCGGCCCTTGATCGCATCCGTTGTACCGCCGCCTTCGATGATGGTCGTCGTGTCTTTGTCGATCGTGATGCGTTTGGCCCGACCGAGCTGTTTGAGCTCGATACTTTCCAACTGCAAGCCCAGGTCCTCGAAAATCGCATCGCCGCCGGTCAGGGTGGCAATATCGCTGAGCAGGGCTTTTCGACGGTCGCCGAAGCCGGGGGCTTTAACGGCTGCGACCTGCAGGATGCCGCGCAGTTTGTTGACAACCAGCGTCGCCAGTGCCTCGCCTTCAACGTCTTCGGCGATCAGCAACAGGGGCTTGCCTTGTTTGGCAACCTTCTCGAGCAGGGGAACGAGCGATTTGACGGAGCTTATTTTCTTCTCGTGCACCAAAACGTACGGCTTCTCCAGCACGACCGTCATATTCTGCAGATTGTTGATAAAGTGAGGGCTCAGATATCCTTTGTCAAACTGCATGCCTTCGACGAGATCGACGGTTGTTTCCAGGGACTGGCCTTCCTCCACGGTAATAACGCCGTCTTTACCGACCTTCTCCATCGCTTCGGCGAGTTTCTTGCCGATTTCAACATCCTGGTTGGCCGAGCACGTGGCGACCTGTTCGATCTGCTTGCTCGATTCAATGGGCGTGCTCATTTTCTGGAGCTCTTTGACAATCTGCTCGACGCCCTTTTCGATGCCGCGTTTGACCTGCATCGCGTTGGCTCCGGCGGTGATGTTCTTAAGGCCCTCGTCAAAGATGCTCTCGGCCAGGATCGTCGCGGTGGTGGTCCCATCCCCGGCGACGCTCGAGGTCTTCGAGGCCACTTCTTTAACCATCTGGGCGCCCATATTTTCATAAGAATCTTCCAACTCGATCTCCTTGGCCACCGTGACGCCGTCTTTGGTGACCGTCGGCGAACCGAACGATTTTTCCAAAACAACATTTCTGCCGCACGGGCCCAGCGTGATTTTCACCGCTTTGGCCAGCTTCTTCACACCCTTCTGAATCGAGGCGCGTGCGTGGGTACCAAATGCTATCTTTTTCGCTGCCATATTGTCTTTCTCCTATTCTGTGGCTGATTATCTTCGTTCTTTTCACTATTCGATCACGGCCATGATATCCGATTCGCTCATGATCAAATATTCCTTGCCGTCGATCTTGACCTCCGTTCCGGCGTAGCTCGTGAAAAGTACACTATCCCCCTTCTTCACTTGCAGCTTCCTGACGGTTCCGTCGTCAAGCACTTTGCCGTCGCCGACACTGACAACTTTGCCTCTTTGCGGCTTTTCTTTGGCGCTGTCCGGCAGAACGATCCCACCGGCCGTCTTGGTTTCTGCATCGAGACGCTGAACGAGCACCTTGTCTGCTAATGGTCGAATCTTCATTTTATTTTTACTCCTTTCAAAAAAATCGTCTTTTTTGCCGTTGTTTGTTTGATTCGTGTGCCAAACACATCGATAACGTTTTTTTCATACGCGTTCCGCAAACTTGAAGGTCAGGCCTAATTCGGAATCGGAAGCTCCTCGCCAAACAGGCCGCTGTTGTACTTTTTGAGAAACAATCGATTCAATTGCTCGCGCAGAATCTGCATATCCACCGGCTTACCGATCACGCTGAAGACATCCAGTTGGAGGGCTTTGCCAAGCAGGGATTTGCCGGCGGTGCTGGTCAGAAGAATACACGGCAGCAGAGGATATTCTAACCGGATGATTCGTATCGTCGCCAATCCATTGGACCGTTCGGAGTCCATATCGACGATGGTGGTATGAATCCGCTTTCTTTCGATAATCTTAACAAACTCCGTTGCGCTCTCCGCCACAAGCAAGTTCACACCTCTGGGCCGGAATATTCGGCGCAGCGCCTCCGGCCATGCCCAATTCGCATCACTGACCAAAACATTCACTTCTTCGAGTCTTGATAAATTCGATACCATATCAATATTTCCTTATTTCACTGTGTGCAAAAGTCGTGCCAGATGTTTTTCTTCGGACCTTGAAAGGCGTAAATATTTATTTTATATAAACTTATATAAAAACCACCCTTCCGCTCCCACCTGCCAAAAATTTACAAAAGGACCTTTCCAACTGCCAACCTGACAGCTTTCGATGCCCGGATTCCCGATTCGAGTCGGGAAATCCCGGTTATCAGGTCTGGTTTGATGAATGAATGGGCTTTGCCAGCCTTTGAGCTGATGATCTTATCGGCCGATCGGCTCAAGGGCATGGTGCAGGAGACCACATCCACAAGCTCCAGAAACGAAATCTTCCCTTCTCATACCGAAAAGTTACAATATAGGCAATAAGTTGTTTGGTTTTTTATGTTAACTTAGATAAAACTTGTACCGATATAACCCTTAGATTTCAGGGAAACTGTACCCGGTTGGACACAAACAGTTTCGTAGATGATAAATCTTTTCATTATCTTCTGCTGTTCCACCCGGATACACGAAAGGAGATAAACGATGATAAAGAAAGCTCTGACTATCTCGGCTCTTTTGCTGTTGTTGTGCTCCCTGAGCTGCAAGAGCTGGTTCGGCCCGAAAAAGGCCAAAACAACAGACTCCAAAGTCACCGCAAGCGATTTCCTTCGGGACCAGTTTCGCCAGCCGACCGCCCAACCTGCCGCGATACCTCCGGCGGAAGCCGTGCCGACCCGCCTCGATGATGAACCTACGATTATGGGAACGGGAATGGTGGTTGTCAGCGAATCGGGATCCTCCGTCGTCTCAAGGACGTATCCATGGCCGGAGTGCGGTATTGTGCGTTTGGACAAGGATATGCCGAAGGAAGTCAGTCTGAACAGCCCGTTCGAATATACCATCCGGCTGACAAATCTGACGGAAACAACACTCACCGGTATCGTGGTGACCGAAGAGCTCCCGGAACATTTCAAATTTACGAAAGCTTCTCCGGCGGTGGATGAAGAAGAAGACAACCAGATTGTCTGGCATGTTTCGGCCCTCGGGCCAAAAACCAGCAGGCAATTTAAAGTTTCCGGCTCGGGGACTCACGTCGAGGCCCTCAAACACTGCACGACGGTCATCACGCCCGTCATCCCGGCCTGCGCCAGCGTGCAAATTATCCACCCGGAACTCCAATTAACGAAAACCGCTCCGGGCGAGGTTCTGCTGTGCGACGTGATTCCCGTCAGATATGTGGTGACAAACACGGGAACCGGGTCTGTCAAAAATGTCAAGATTACCGAAACGCTTCCCGGGGGACTCAGAACCACCGACGGCAAGAACGTCCTGACATTCAACGCAGGCACCCTCATGGCGGGCCAATCCCGTCAATTCTCCGCCGAACTGCGAGCCTCCAAGATGGGCCAATATATCAGCAAGGCCACAGCGAATTCCACCACGGGCACGAGAGCCGAATCGCCGCCGACGACAACGACGGTCGGCCTGCCCATCTTATCGCTCAAGAAAACCGGCATGGAGACGCAGTATATCGGTCGTCCCGTGAGCTATGAGATCACCCTGACCAACAAGTCGAACGTCGCCGCGAAGAACACCGTGCTGGAAGATATGATCCCCAGCGGTGTCACGGGCGTCAAAGCCACCGCCGGGGCCAAGCTGTCCGGCTCAAAACTCATTTGGGAATTTGGGACGCTCGAACCGAATATGTCCAAGAACGTCCGCATCTCCTACACGCCCAACAGGGCCGGCATCCTGGCGAGCAGCGCCACGGCGACCGCTTACTGCACCGAAGCCGTGACCTCATCCATGAGAACAACGATCACGGGCATTTCGGCCCTGTCGCTGGAGGTCGTGGATGTCGAAGACCCCGTCCGCGTGGGTTCCCACGCGACCTATATCATTCGTGTCGAGAACCAGGGTTCGGCCACGGCCACGAACATCCGCGTCGCCTGTGTCCTGGAGGATTACGTGCGATACATCTCGTCCGCCGGCGCCACGGCCAGCTCGCAGGACGGCCAGAACCTGAGGTTCTTCCCGCTGGCCAGTCTGGCGCCGAAGGCCAAGGCCGCCTGGCGCGTCGTCGTCGAGGCGGTCCGCCCGGGCGACCTGCGCTTCAAAGCCGTCATGCACGCCGATCAGCTCACGCGTCCCGTCGAGGAAACAGAATCCACACACTTGTACGAGTGATCGCTATAGACAAAGGAGTCCAGACGCCACGGTGCCACCCGCGCCGTGGCGTCGTTTTTATTTCGAGACAATCAGCTACGACAATGTTCCGTTCTCCATGTGCTGTTTCAATTGTTGCCGTCTCTTTTTACTGGCTTCTCGCAGTCTTCGTTTTCTCGATCTTGACGAGAGCTTATTCAACAGCGAATGGCCCCAAACCGACAAACGATTGGTTTTCAAATAGGATTTCTTCATTATTATTGATGTCGTTTCATTTTAATCAAATAGGGTACGTCCTTTATTACTCCTATTTTCCTATTTTCTTCACAAATAACCACAGTATTTCAAATCATCTTCTATTCTGCTCAAACAATAATCCGGGATATCAATGGATTGTGTTTTCGATACATCAAATTTATTTTGCTGGTACTCCGGCGGTACCATTTTGTTCATAGTCCCCTTCAACATTTCTTCTTGATATGGAACCTTAAGAAAATTGCAGATGTCGATTAACGCTGTTCGTGGATGGAGCAATAGATCTTCGAAGCGAACGCAAATATTATTCTCATGACATGTTTTAAAGAACTTGTAGCACTTCACTGAGTACTGCCACCTCTCGCATGCTTTTTCTATGGGCTGGCCCGTTCTTTGGACTTTTGAATTGATACATGTTCTGCCGTCTCGCAAAATAAATATGATTGCGTTGCCCTTTAAATACGTATTAAAAAATGTATCCAATACGTCTATGCGTGCCCCTGGATTACCCAAATTGTGGTCTTCTAAACCAAATACTTGCTCTGTTGTAATTTTATTGCCCCAAAGGACATGAGGATAGTGTTTTGCTTCTTTTTTGCAGGCATGCAAATAGGCTTTCACTCGTTTGTGGAATAATTTCGATCCTTGACAAGGTAATTTCTTCCCCATCAAGTAGTCAACGGCGTAGAGTTCAAAGCCTACTTTCAATCCGGAGTGGTAATCGAGCAATCCCGCAAGTAAACTCGTCCCTCCCCGTCCGACACCGACAATGTGAAACTTAAAATTGTCTTTTAACTGATACGGTCCCTTTAACTTTGTCGTGAAATGATGTAAGGATAGATATCTTAGTTTCGGGGACATCATACCTATTTCTAAACAAGCAAAAGAAGCACACAGCTACATTTTCTTGATATAGTCTATCTATCGCCTAAAAAATTCGCATTCGCCGTAAAGCATCCACAAACGGTTTTTTCTGTTCCTTCGACTGAGCTCAGGACACGTTTCAAAGAAATAACTTCATTTCCGTCTTTGTTGCTCATTCCATGTTGCTGTTTTGTATTATACCTTTATCCCGGCTGGGAAAAAACAATAAAAAAGAATACAGAAGACAGGAGATAGAATTGACAGCATGGGCAAACGAGTCCCTTAGGGACGAGTTGCCCACCCTACCGGCTAATCACGAATCAAGCTCTAACCCCATGAATCGAGAAACTAATCGAGAGAACCATGAGAAACTCTATCCTTGGATTTTTCATCAATGACATTTATTCCACTATTCAATTTCCCATTCATCGCATCCATTCGATACGGTTTGCTGGCATCGTAATATTTCTTGTTGATGTCTATTTCTGCATACAGAATCCCCGGTTTGTTGCGGGGGAGTTTTTGCTCAATAAGTCCATCCGGCTGAATAAAATGGCAGGGCCAACTATAAGGCGCACTGGAATTTGTCAGCGACATGAAAAAGGCATTCGTGGCGGCGCGTACCTGGGCCGAAACCGGCATGATTTTAGGATGGATGCAGTTTTCATTATGACGTGCATTATAAAATGATTGGAATATAACCTCCGCGCCGAGCTTGCAATATTCCCGGTACAGTTCCGGAAAACGAACGTCGTAACATATCAGCAGTCCGCATTGAATGCCATGAATTTCAAAAACGACAAAATGATCGCCAGGGGAATAATATTTTAAATCCCCCGTGGTACAAAACCGTTTGTCATAGCGGTCAATAATGTTTCCGCTCGGATTGATGACGTAAAGCGAGTTATGCGGTTTGTTACTGCCGCTCAATGGATGTGAACTGCCCAGGATGACCCACATCTTAAGCTCTTTGGCCAAGGCCATAATGGATTGCGTCTCTCGGCGCAGTAATGCCCAATCCAATTGTTCCATGTCTTTCCAATCAGCGCCGCCATAACCGGACAATGCACATTCGGGAAAATGAACAAGCTCGGCGCCATTCACTTTTGCGATTCGCATTTGTTTTTTGATCCAATTCGCATTCTCCGAGATTTTTCCGTTTACCGGAAACTGGCAGGCCGCAATGCGCAGTTTTCCATCCGGCTGTATAAAATCAGATTCATAATGCTTCATGAGGTCGTTCGTATTTCCACGAAACCAATAAATTTTGCCCCGAAAAGCCCTTTTGGAAAATGGAGGAATGCCACCGATATTAATAATGGAGTGGAGACAGTCCGCCGGGTGATGATTGGTGACGTGTGAGGTATTTTCCCAGTGAATACCGCACACCCATTGGCCGGATTTATCCATGCGGGTGATCAGTGGAAAATCGATTGGCGCAAGCATTTCCGCTTTATATGGGCCAACCTGCTTCTCGGGTTGTCCGTTTGTACGTAAAAAATCGATGGCCATCCCGGCCGGAGTTCTGGCGCCCACTGTTTCCTTTTGAGCCGTTAGACATTCCCATTGGCCATTCCGGACGACATACGTCAGGCTGGTTTTGGGAGCCCCTTCTTGGGCCCACAAATCATATTCACTAAAAGCGGGGGTCAGAGCAATGGCTTTTCGCCACTGTGAGCCGTTGGTTTCGCCGGTCATCCGAAAGCATTGTTGCACGCCGTAATATGCAGGCAGCCCTTCGCCGAATGTTTGAACAACCAAGAGGATTTCAATGCCGTCATGGACCGGATTCATGTAAAAGGTCCAGTTTTGCTTTACCCAATGCTCACCTTTTGGAATTGCCTGTTCAAAAACTGAAACAGTGGGACTCTTTGTATATTGGTCTTCCAATTGAAACACAATTTCAAGATCAAATCCACCTTGTTGAGGAGAAAGGGGGACTGCTCCGTATGGCATTGGCGTGTGTTCAAAAAAGCGATACCCGATTCGGTTTCCTGCGTGTTGGCTGTTCAGGATCGTTGCAAAATTATCTCGGGCTTTCTTGATATCAAAGTGAGTATCTTGTGCACATATCGAATTTAAAAAAACAAAAAAGAGCATAGAAATTTTTGATACCATTTTCATATTCGTAACCTTCCAGTTTCTTTTTCTATCGCGTAAAACTCTTACCAGCCCGTACATGCTCATGATAATCCAAAAAAGCTTCATAAGCAACGCCGACAAATTTTCATCGAACCGCAGGAAGATTGAGGCGTGCGGTACTTTTTTATGACCGCCCCCAATGGGTCCAGGCCGGTTGCATGAAAAACAAAATACACTGAGTATGGCCAGATGTAATGATGTGTATAGAACTTTTTTCATAGACAGGCTCCTCGTTTGAGCCTATAACGCCCTGGTCAGGCGCGGGCGTTCCACCGTTCATTACGAATTGTCGTTCGCTACAGAATTGTAGGATGGGCAACTTGTTCCTAAGGGACTTGTTTGCCCTACCGTAAGGCATCCCCCAGGGAATGCGGTTTGGCTAATCCTGTGGGGTGTCACGGTCCTCCTTCAAAAACCAGAGCCGGAACGGCATCACGATAAATTTCGCGATGGCCAAAATGAACATGACGACCTTATACATTCGGATGCCTCCCTATGTTCTAACGATAGCAGATAGAACATCAGCTACGAAGCTTTATAATAAAACAGGGTACGTGCCTATTATCTCTGAGTTATATGCCCTTAATTTAACCTTCAACGGATCCCTCAATGATCTTCCTGACCCATTCGTCCTGGAGCAATTCTTCTTTTGTGACCTTCTCAGGCAAGTGAAAGGGAGCAAGCTCCATATCGGGCTGTGTCCCTGTGATTTCATTGACGCTCCCATCCTGGTTAAGCATAAGATCCGCCTCCAGTATGAAGATCATGCCGCTGGCCGGGAGCCGAACCATGACCGGATTGAAATAAGGCCCACAGCTCCCGGGGGTGCGTTGTCCAACCAGCGTCGCCAGTCCGATCCGCTGCGCTGCGTTCACATATTCGTCCGCCGCCGACCCGGTCCCTCCGTCGAGGAGGATATACAACTGCCCGGAAAACTTGTATCGCTCCCTGGGATCCACTCGGCGCGTGATCTTGTAGAATACCCACCGGGTCTTATCGAATCCTCCGGGCGGCGCGATCTCCTCAACCGCCGTCTCATGGGCAAAGATCGAGACCCCGCGACGCAGCGTTTCAAGAAAATCTGACTTGTGATCCGCCCAAAACGGCTTCCTGATCCCGCCCACCTCCGTATACGTTACGCTCTCATCCAGAAACGGTGCAATCAGATTGTCAAAGCCGTAGTAATGTAGTCCGCCACCGTTATGCCTGACGTCGATAATGAGTCTGAGGTACTTGCCCGCGGAATCCTCCAAAAACTTCCTGATCTTCTTGCCGTCCTCTTCAATAAACATCCCGCCCATACACTTGACTCGGATATACCCCACATACTGCGTAAGTTCCAGGCAAATGCAATTCCCGCCTCCCAGACTATAATCTGTGAACTCGCTCTCACTTGGCGAGTCCTTCTTCGCCGGCACAAACGCCTCATGCGTCGTCCCATTCGGCAGAAGAAAATCAACCTGCCAGCCGTCGAATCCCTTGCCCTCGTGCACAGCCAGCAATCGTTCTGCAATTCTTTCCGCACCTACAACGACGTATCGAAGCCATGTTTCTCGTTGAAGCCTCTCGCGGTATGAAGAACACGCCATTCCCTTTACCCGGATGATTTTCGATCCCCTGGGAATCAAGCAGTCCTTACTATGCCAATCTTCGACGGTCCGATACTCCTGGCCGTCGCGCACAATCCGAAAGGGCGGATGAGCAAAGCACTCCCTGTCTTGCAGCTTTGGCCAGTATGAGGCTGCATGGAACTGATACCAGGGTAACTGTCCGGGTTGCCGCAATGATTCCATCAGATATCCCCGAAGCGATTGCTCCGAGAGAAGATGTCCGTGGCCGGAAGCGCCGATCAAACTGAAGTAACCGTACACAACCTGGTAAAACTCCGCATTGCTTTCGGCTTTCTCCGCAAGCTGGATATAGTGTGGCACGAGCATCTCATAATTAGGAAGCCCTTTACGCCTCTCATTCAACTCAACGAAAGGACTGTAGTCCTTTGCCCACCGAGCAAGGAACTCGATGTCGTTTCGCCTTTTCTCTGCCGTCAGATTTGGAGCACACGAGCAAGTAGACGATCCAAACACCGTCAATAAGGTAGCAACCAACACAAGCCCTCGCAATAAATGTTGTATCCGGTCGATGTAACGTCCATTTCTCATTATCCGACCTTTTCCATATGTGTTCATAAACAGTACCCCAGCATTGTCATGCTATAGTTCATTTACTAAAGACCAACTAAGAAATCAGTTATTTATTAGGAATTTATTAGGGACAGTCACCGTTTTTTGCTCACTGTCACCAACCATTAATAGGTGGCTGTCCCTAGTTTCTAAAAGGAGCTTTTTTCAATCCGGGCGGTGAGAAATGCGGGCTAGCATCTATTTCCTGTTCCTTCGACTGCGCTCAGGACAAGTTTCACAAGAATTACATTACTTCCATCATCTACTGCTTCCTCAAAGTTGTCGTTCCATAATTATACCCATTATCCCGGCCGGGAGCAAACATTAAAAACAGAATACAGAAGACCTTTTATTATTAGGGACAGTCACCGTTTTATGCGCACTGTCACCAGCCATTAATAGGTGGCTGTCCCTGGTTTTTACCCCGATGGCGGACCTCTCAGTCCAGATCGGTGTGTCTTTAACCATGAAAGAAACTTGGGCACATATGGATTATCCTGGTTATGTTTGTGGGCAGGACCTTTTTTCACTAAAGACATGAATTCGGTTGGTAGGATTGGAGCAGAAGCACCAAAATACCAAAACTCGCGACACACTAAAACATTTTTACCACTTAGATCATGACTTTGATCATGAGGGCCATGAAATGGATTGATGCGTTGAATCCACTCACCATGACTATCAAGATAGTAAATATTGTCTCCTCGTCGACGCCATTTCTCTGAACCCTTATCAGGGATTTTGAATTTGTATTTATTAGAAATCCCGTATGCCTCTATGGTTAAAATTTCGGTTACCTTACCGGTGAAGATCAACTTTTCTTTACCGATCCCTCCAGCGGAGCCGGTTCCCATAATCCAATCGCCAACTTTTGCGTTTTTACGTATTTGGGGTTTGCACGTCGCAAGAGTCAGAACGCCACCAAATGGATTTGGGGCAAAACCATAATCGTGCGTTACGACGTAGCTGTACACTTTCATATTGAGACCTAACACTCAAATCAGTTGCGCCGTTTTTGCGTTCTATGAATTTAGTGTTATGTGATTTCTTCAAGCTCAAAGAATACTTTATATTTTATTAACTTAACAGATGACAATCCTTTTGCTGCAAAGATGACTCTGGGCTCAAAATCTGACGCAACAAGTATTCCTCTCACCTTTGAATCTCGTTCTGATGCGGCTCCAATACATCCCATATAGCCCAGCAACTGCCCTAAGGCGTTATCTTTTGCTTTCCCGGCCTTAAGCTCAATCACGACAATATGACCGGCCTTGTTTCTCGCCAATATATCAATTCGTCCTGCATCGGTTTGATATTCGACGCCATTTTCCATAAGAACGAGACCGTTTTCGATTTCATTGACCCTCATAGCGAAGTAAGCGTGTAGATCCCTTTCAAGGGATAAGCTAGCATATATTGTTTCTTGAATTTCGCTTTCAGTTTCGTCGTCAATATTTATATCCTGCGTTTCGGGTACGAATCCCGGAACCGAAATTTCTCCTCGTTTTATCTTTGATTTGTACCAAGCATAATGAGTTTTCTGCCATTTGCTCTTTGGAAAATGCTTGAACACCAGAGAGGTTAATTTTTCATATGACGGAAACGTGCCTTCTTCCATGCAGGTTTCGATGACCAATTCTTTTATCGTATAATACTCGCTCATTATAATCTCCCATCACCATATTTGTGGTTTACGTATAGGATTTCAAAATATTAAAGGCATCAGGTACTTTTTTGTGACGAAGTCCATATGCAATCCTATAAACCCACATTCACTTTATGTCCTTTTCGGACGCCTAACAGTGGTATCCCCAAGCGAACTTCCCCTATTATCATCGTAATGACTTTATTTTCGTCTTTGGTGCTCATTCCATGTTGCTGACTTTTATTATACCTGTTATTTCGGCTGGGAACAAGCAATAAAAAAAGAATACAGGAGACAGGAGACAGAATACAGAATTAACAGCATGGGTAAACGAGTTGCCCATCCTACGAGCTAACGCTCGAAACCAGCCGGTCTTCGGTCCACGTTTAGGATTTGTATCATTTGAAATTAGGATTTGTTTAGCGCCTTAGGCGTCCCTTGCGGGAGATTTAGAGCTTCTCCACAGGACGCCTTACGGCGGTGCTTCGGATTTCCCGCTTTATTGGTGTTTATTCGTGTTCACTTGTGCCATAGGTATTCGTGGTTAGGATTCGTCGTTCGTATGTCGTATAGGGTATAGCGTATTGCGTATAGCGTATAGTGCAATTCGTCAGAGAATTTCATTGTTTATTCGTGTTCATTCGTGGTTTCACTTTTTTTTAGAAATTCTTTTGACAAATCTCTGTGATATTCGTATAATAGTTAACAAAGTGAATAGACTACAGACCTCAGACTTCAGACCGTCCAATGAATATCGAATCCTTCGATTCAGATAGAATCTTCGACGACGCCCTTCGGGCTCCGCTCAGACGCCGTCCTGAGCATGCCGAAGGAATGACAGTGTGAATCCGTGTCGTGGCAAAATGGAAAAACAAAGCCAATGCCGGCCTTTGGCCGGAAATCCGAAGCTCTCCATAAGGAGTCCTTAGGACGAAATCCGAAATCCAAAACAGGGATTGAGTTGGTGTTCATTCAAGTTCATTCGTGGTTAAAACCTTCTCAGAAATTTACAAAAATGCACAAAATTTCACATAAATTCACAAAAACCTTCAAAAATTAGCCAAAATGCGCGTCTCAAAAACAAAAAACCGCGTTCATCGGCGTCCATCTGCGGTTCCATTTGAAAAAACAAAGCCAATCGCCGGCCTGCGGCCGGAAATCCGAAGCCCGAAAACCTAAGCTCGAAACAAAGACATGATTCTGCAAAACAAAGCCAATTTGATTCCATTCCGTTCATCTCGGCGGTAAATGAAAAAACAAAGCCAATTTCCTACGAGCGTGCCGGCTGGTGTTTGACAATTGGGCGTTTGTTGATTAATATCCGGGCTTTTGTAGCCGATATGTTGTGCGTTTCGGCTTTTCGGCGGCGGATTAATGACGACCGCTCCAGAAGAAACACAAGATCATTAATGTGAGAAACGTTATGCAAGTTGAGCCATTCAAGGCATTTAGGTTCGATCCGAGCGTCGTGGGCGATGCCGGCGATTGTATCGCCCCGCCTTATGACGTCATCAGCGACGCTCAGCAAGAGGCGCTCTATCAGAAGAATCCGTATAATCTCGTCCGTATTATTAAGGGCAAGACAGAAGCCTGCGACGACGGCGACAATAATCCGTACAAACGGGCCGCCGCCTTTCTGGCCGATTGGATCGACGAGGGAGCACTGAAACAGGACTCGATGGAGGCCCTTTACGCCTACGTGCAGGATTTTGAGCTGGCCGGCAAGCGATACCGGCGCTATAGCTTTGTCGCGCTGGGCCAACTGGAGGAATTCGGCGCCGTCGTAAAGCCCCATGAGGAAGTCTTCAGAAAGACGATGATCGACAGGTTCAATCTGAAACAGGCCACGTCGGCGGATTTCGGTTTGGTCTTCATGCTCTATGAAGACCCGCGTAAGATCGCCGAGACGATCATGGAAAAAACGGCCGGCGCCGAGCCGCTTATCGACTTCGTCGATGAGCAGAACGTGCGGCATCGCCTTTTCGCCATCACCGATGCGCAAGACATCCGGCAGATCGTGGACATGATGCGGGATAAAAGCTGCATTATCGCGGACGGTCACCACCGCTATACGACGGGCCTGCGCTACTGGGAAAAAAGCAGTAACCCGACGAGCCGGTACCAAATGCTGGCCTTCGCCAACGTTCACCAGGACGGCCTGATCGTCCTGGCGACCCACCGCATCGTTTATCATCTCGAGCGCTTCGAT
>Ga0272442_10002191_pt1 | contig 28657 bp, 34 predicted proteins | sample SSMForm2O_FD_200262 | JGI IMG/M metagenome (GOLD analysis project Ga0272442, IMG submission 200262) | Marine sediment archaeal communities from Little Sippewissett salt marsh, Falmouth, MA, United States - SSM-Form-2O | ecosystem: Environmental > Aquatic > Marine > Wetlands > Sediment ...
CCGTTCTGCAAGGAGAGCTGGCCGTCTAATTGCCCAGCCAGGTGCGGGCGTCGGCGACGGCGCCACGCGCGACGGTCTCCGCCAAGCCGATGTAGGAACTGGGCTCGAGCGCCTTCAGTCGGACCTTGACGTCCTCCGCGACATCAAGCTCGTCGATCCAGTCGCGAAGCTCATCGAGGGTGGTGACGCGTCCCCGCGTTCGTCCCTTGAGAACCGCGTAGGGATCCTCGACGCCTTCGGCGCGAAGCACGGTCTGAATCGCTTCGGCGAGCACTTCCGGATGGTCAGCCACGTGACGGTATGCCGCGTCTCGGTCCACGTCGATCCGATCCAGGCCACGCAACGTCTGATCGATGGCCAGATATGAATACGCCAGTGCGGTCCCGAGGTTGCGCGCCACCGTCGATCCGGACAGATCGCGCTGCATACGCGATTGGGTCAGCTTGTCTCCGATCGCGTGCAACAGGGCATTGGACACGGTGAGGTTGCCTTCGCTGCTCTCGAAGCGAATCGGATTGACCTTGTGCGGCATCGTCGACGAGCCAACCTCTCCCTCCACCGCACGCTGGACGATCTCCCCGCGTGAGATGTACTGCCAGAGGTCAAGGTCAAGGTCGAGCACGATCGCATTGATCCGTGCCGTCAAATCCAGATGCTCGCCGATGCTGTCATGGCCTTCGATCTGCGTGGTGCAATCGCTCCATTCGAGGTCCTGGCTCTCGACGAACTGACGCGCAAACGCTCGCCAATCGACGTCCGGCACTGTAGTGGCGAGTGCCGCGTACGTTCCCGTCGCCCCGTTCAGTTTTCCGCGGAAGTGATGGACGTCCAGCTTGCGTCCCTGCCGGACCAGCCGGACGAGGAAGACGGCCATCTCCTTGCCCGCCGTCGTCGGGCTGGCTGCTTGACCGTGCGTGCGTGCGGGGAACGGCACGGTCGCCCACGCCTCGGCGCGGTCGGCGAGCGCGGTTCCAAGCGCGCGCAGCTGCGGTAGCTGATGTTCATCGCGATACCGCTTGAGGAGACGCGCGTACGCCAGGTTGTTGACGTCGGCCGACGTCAGGCCGAAGTGGATGCGCTCGGGTTGCGTTAGCGCCAGCGTCTCCCGCAAGAACAGCTCGCACGACTTGACGTCGTGATTCGTCTCCGCTTCGATCGCCTTGATCCGGTCGAAGTCCGCGTCATCGAAGTGCGACAGTGCGGCGTCGATCCGCTCGATCTCGCCCGCGGTCAGCGGATGGAAGATGCCCACGGAATCCAAGGCTCGGAGATAGAGCAGCTCGACCGTGCAGCGTTCTCTCGCCAGCGCGAACTCGGAGAAGATGTCGCCCAAAGGCGCCAACGTCGCAGCGTATCGTCCATCCAGCGGCGAGATCTCTCGAATCACGGTGTTCTCCCTCCATCCACGGGCTCTAGGGCCCACGTAGCATAGCAGATGTCGGGATCAGATGCTCCAGTTGGAGAGCGAGTCCCTCTCTCCACCGCCGAACTGCAGGATGTCGTGCACTTGCCCTTCGCGAATGGACAGCCCGGACACGAGTTCGAGTTGGGCGTTTTCGTGCAGTTCTGCGATCGTCGCACATCCGCACGACGCCATTGCCGCTTTGACCTTGTTGAGCAGTTCCGGCAGGTTGTCGCGGAGCTTGCCGGCGTACTCGACGAAGCCCTCCACGCCTTCGAGGAACGCGGCGTGACGGTAGCGCGCAGGGCTCCACTCGCGCGCTCGCGCGGATCCTTCGCCCCAATACGGCTTCATCGTTCGGCCGTTGATCTGCAGCTTCGTCGTCGGCGACTCATCCATGCGCGCAAAGTAGCGCCCCATCATGACTGCGTCGGCGCCCAGAGCGAGTGCAATGACGATGTCTTTCGAGGTCACGATGCCGCCGTCCGCAATCACCGGCAGATACACACCGGTCTCGTCGGCATAGCGATCGCGCGCCGCCACCACATCGATAATGGTCGATGCGAGTCCCCGCCCGGTCCCTTTCTGTTCCTGGGTGATGCAGATCGACCCGCCGCCCATGCCAACCTTCACGGCGCCCGCGCCTGAGGCGGCCAGGTATTCGAAGCCCGCGCCGGTGATCACGTTGCCGCAGATCACGGGGACGTCTTCGTATGTCTCGCGGATCCACGCCAGCGCGTCGCGTTGGTACGTGGAGTGCCCGTCCGACGAATCGATCGACAGCACATCGACCCCTGCGTCCATCAACGCCGGGACGCGATCGCGATAGTCGTGGGTGTTGATGGCCGCGGTCGCAATCAATCGTTTGTGTTCGTCGACGATCTGGTCCGGATTGTCGAGGTGGTCCTCGATGTCCTTGCGAAACACCAGCGAGACCAGCCGATCCTCTGCATCCACGATCGGTAGCACGGCGCGGTGCCCGTCGATCAGCAACGCGTTGGCGCGCTCCAAATCGGGGACGTTCTCCCCGACATCCAAGGCGTCTCGCGGGATCATCCGTTCGGACACCGTCAGGTCCGCGTGGGCAAGTGCGGAGTAGTCCCTTCGTGTGATCAGTCCAAGCAGGCGGCCGCCGTTGTCGACCACGGGAAACGTGGAGAAGCCTGCCTCGCGACGCACGACTTCCAGATCGCGAATCGTCATGTCCGGAGCAATCGTGCGCGGCGCGACGAAACCGGCCTTGTGCGACTTGATCTTGCGCACCATCTCCGCTTGAGACTCGATTGGCTGCGAGCAGAAGACGATGGCCGATCCGCCCAGTTTGGCCAGCTCGATTGCGAGACGCGGACCGGAAACGGCCTGCATCGCCGATGCCAGCACCGGCGCGTGGAGCCCGACGCTGGCTCCGGTCGAACATCGCACCAGCGGTGTGGTCAGCGAGATCGCCTCGATCGACGTTTCAGGGGTGGTGAGCCCCGGCAGCAGGCGAAACTCCATGAGCGTACGGGACGGGTTCCATTCGACGTTTCCAGCCATCGTGCCTCCTAGCGATTGAGCCTTCTCCTTTGTACCGCCCTGCGCGGGCCGGTGCAACATCGTCTCACGTGGCGGTTGCAAGATCCCGTGCGTACAATGACGCCTCATTCACACCAGGAGACCCGTCCCATGAGCCACGTTCTAGCCGTCGCCGCCGGGGGCGCGCTGGGAAGCGTGCTCCGCTATCTGATCTCCCGCATTCCACTGCTGTCGTCGTTCCCGTGGACGACGTTGCTCGTCAACCTGGTCGGCAGCTTCGTGCTCGGGATGTTCATGGCCGTCGCCAATGATCGACTTCCGTTGTCCAAGGAGTCTCACGCCTTCATCTCGATCGGACTGCTCGGCGGGTTCACGACGTTCTCCACGTTCAGCCATCAAACCCTGTCCTTGTGGCAGGCCGAGCGCTTCGCACTTGCCGGCTGGAACGTCGTGCTCAATGTCACGCTTGGTTTGCTCGCGGCCTGGACCGGCTGGCGTCTTGGTCGAGCGATCTAGGCGTTCATCTCTTTCGCAAGCAGAACGCGGCGACTCCAACGGAGCCGCCGCGCGAATCGTCTTGCGTGTTGCAGGCGCTAGGTAATCAGCGCTTCGAATTCCGGTCGGAAGTGCTGGAACGCACTGGTAATCGGAAGGATCGCCGACTGACCGAGTGGGCACAGCGACATCGCTTGCATCGACGTCGCGATCTCCACCATCCGGTCGAGATCGCCCGACTGCCCCTGTCCGTCGCGGATGCGGTCCATGATTGCCTTGAGTGCCCGCGTTCCGCCGCGGCACGGCGCACACTGACCACACGACTCGTGCCGGAAGAACGACAGGATGCCGTCCAGCATGTCGACGATCGAGGCGTCCTCGTTGAGCACGAGAATCGCACCGGAGCCAAGTACAGCGGACAGCTCCTTCAGTCCGTCGAAGTCCATCGGCTTGTCCAGACAGTCGGGACAGACGAACGCGCCCGCTGCGCCGCCGATCAGCGCGCCCTTGAACGCCTTGTCGTCCTTCACGCCCCCACCGTATTCGTCGATGATCGTACGAAGGCTCGTTCCCATCTCCGCTTCGATCAGGCCGGGTTTCTCGACGTGTCCGAGGATCGTGTACACCTTGGTGCCCGGACAGGTCTCCGTACCGTACGATCGGAACCATTCAGCGCCATGAAGAACGATCGGCGGAACGTTGGCCAGCGTCTCGACGTTGTTGACCACCGTCGGCTTGTCCCACAGACCGACCGCGCCGGGATACGGCGGCTTCAATCGCGGGTAGCCGCGCTTGCCTTCGATCGATTCGATCAGCGACGTTTCCTCGCCGCACACGTACGCGCCCGCGCCCTTCTTGATCTCGATGTCGAAGTCAAACTCGGACTCGAAGATGCGCTCGCCGAGCAGTCCCGCCTCGCGGGCGGCGTCGATCGCCGTCTGCATGCGCTCGATCGACAGCGCGTACTCGCCGCGCACGTAGACGTAGCCCTTGCTCGCGCCGACGGCGTATCCCGCGATCATCATCCCTTCGATCAGCCGGTGCGGATCGCCTTCGAGAATGAGTCGGTCCTTGAACGTGCCCGGCTCGCCTTCGTCGGCGTTGCAGATGATGTAGACCTGCTCGCCCTTGGCAGTGAATGACCACTTGAGGCCTGTCGGGAATCCCGCGCCGCCGCGCCCGCGAAGGCCGGACTCCTTGACGATGTCGATCACGTCGTGCGGAGCGATCTCCTTCTCGACGATCTTGGCCATGGCCGCGTACGCGCCGACGGCGATCGCCTGCTCCAAACTGTGCGGATCGATCACACCGCAGTTCTCCAGCACGATGCGCTTGTGCGCTCTTGCCGGCGCGGCTTCCAGATGCCCGACCAGGCGAAGCCGCTCCACCGGACGCCCCTTCAGCAGGTGTTCGGTGACGACTTCTTCGACGTCGCCGACCGAGACGTTGACGTACATCACGCCGTCCGGATAGACGCTGAGCACCACGCCCTGCCCGGTCGCGCCGAGGTCTCCCGTTTCGATGATTTCGATCTCGTCAGCCAGTCCGTGCGCCGTCAGGGCGTCCGCGAGTGCGCTCTGGACGTCGCGAGCGCCGGCGAGAAGGGCCTCGTCGTTGATGCCGATCAACACGTGTCCTCTAGCCAGTCTCATCTCGCCTCCTGACGTCCTCGACCACTTCGACCACGCGTGCCGCGGTCAGGTTTCCGTACAACTCTTCGTCGATCATCATCGCCGGGGCGACACCGCACACGCCGAGGCAGCTGGCCGTCTCCAACGTGAACGCGCCGTCTTCGGTGGTCTCCCCGACGCCGACGTTCAGATGCTTCGCCAGGATGTCGAGCAACGTTTCCGCGCCGACCAGTTGACACGGCGGCGATTCGCAAAGACGGATGACGTGCGTGCCTCTCGGCTTCAGGCTGTACATCGTGTAGAACGTCGCCGTGCTGACGACGTCCGACAGCGGAATGGACAGGTACTCGGCAACCGCCCGTAGCGCTTGGGGCGTCAGGTAGTTCTTCGGCTCGGCGTCTTGCAGGTCGTGCAGCATGTCCAGCAGGTACTCTGTGGACGCCGGATACCGTTCCAGCAATTCCTTCACGCTTCCTCCTCGTTCGTCACAGCCACGGGTTGTGGATGTTCGTCCAACCACGCTTCGATCACTTCAATCGCTTCAGGAAGCCGATCTTCGGCCTGTTGCGACAGCCCGGTTCCGGGATCGAACCTCGCCCCCGGGATGCTTAGCAGCCACGCCTCGGGGACACGTTCGTACGCAAGGAGCGTCCATTCGAGCAACGCACCCGGCGCACAGGCATGTCCCAAGCCGCGATGCGGCCCCGGCTCGACGCGCTGCAGGCGCACGGTCTCGGTCCCGACGGCTGCGTCGACGAACAACACCCGCTCGACGCGCTGAACGCGTTCCGCCAGTTCCGGGACCAGCTGATGAACGGCCATCGTTTCGAGTTCCGGACGAGCGGACAAGGCGTCGACCACACGCGGGCCGAGGCCGTCGTCCCCCCTCCAGTCGTTCCCGATTCCGATGACGAGATCCATGGCTAGGTCTGCGTCAGCGTTTCCCGTACGTCGCCGTCGGCATCGACGATGCGAAGCTGAATCGGCATCTGGCCGACGGCGTGCACCGAACAGGACAGACACGGGTCATAGGCGCGAATGCCGCCTTCGATCCGGTTCAGAATGCCTTCGGTCACATTCCCCTTGGAGATGTACGTCTGCGCAATCTGCTTCACCGCCATGTTCATGGCAAGGTTGTTGTGCCCGGTCGACACGATGAAATTGGCCTTCTGGATGATGCCGTTTTCATCGACCCGGTAGTGGTGAATCAGCGTGCCCCGCGGCGCTTCGTGAATGCCGACGCCTTCGAGTTCGTTGATTCCCGCTTCTGCGCGCACGCGCGGGGCGAGAATGCGATCGTCGGCCAACAGGACTTCCATTCGTTCGACGGCCGCGAGGATCTCCATCAACCGCGTGTAGTGGTAGTCGAACACCTTGCCCGAGCACCGGCTCGCCGTCGTACGGAATTGCTCGAGCGCCGCGTCCGCTTCGGGCGTGCCGAACGACTCGCACACGTTGACGCGGCCCAGCGGACCGACGCGATACATGCCGTCCGGATATCCCTTGGGCACGTAGTGCGGGAACTTCAGGTAGGTCCACGGCTCGGACGCCTCATGGATGATGTCCGCGTACCGGGCCGGCTCATGTCCCTCTTCCACGATCGCGCCGTCCTGATCGACAATGCGGATGAGGCCTTCGTAGTGCTCCCACTTGCCGCCCGGCGCCACCAGGCCCATGAACATGCTGTTGAACTCGCCCAGCACGCTCCGCGCCTCGCAGTCGAACGACGACGTGAACAGCTCGAGCGTTTCCAGAATCGTGCTCTTGGCCTCCGGCAGATGCTCGAGGAACCATTGGTGGTCTTCTTGGCTCAGTGCTGCGTTGACGCCGCCGGGGACGGCCCACGCCGGATGAATCCGTTTGCCACCGAGTCGGCTGATGACTTCCTGTCCGAACGAGCGCAGGCGAATGCCCTTTCGCGCCAGGTCCGGATTGGCCTGAACGAGTCCGACAACGTTCCGTGTCGCCGGATCGTGGTCCCAGCCCAACAGGAAGTCGGGGGCAGACAGGTAGAAGAAGCTGAGCGCGTGCGACTGGATGAACTGCCCGAGATTCATCAGCCGCCGCAGCATGACGGCGGTCTGAGGAATGCGCACTGCAAGGATGGCATCCGCCGCTTTGGCCGAGGCCAGGATGTGGGACACGGGGCAGATCCCGCAGATGCGCGCGGTCAGTCCCGGCATTTCCCACAGCGTGCGCCCTTCGCAGAACTTCTCGAAGCCGCGCAGCTCGGTCACGTGAAATTGTGCGTCGCGCACGTCGCCGGCGTCATCCAGGAACACGGTGATCTTGGCGTGGCCTTCGATTCGCGTGACCGGTTCGATGTGTAGTTGTTTCTCCATGATCTCTCCCTACCCGAACTTGAGGTCTTCGCCGACCAGTTCCGGCTCCTTGCCGTCCAACAGCGCAAGCAGCGCCTTGGCGATCACGCCCGGAGGCGGCGGGCACCCGTGAAGGAAGTAGTCGACGGGAACGACTTCGTGCAGCGGGCGTACGCGATCGAGCAGATGTGGAACGACATCGTACGGAAGCTCGCCGTTGGTGGTCGTCTCCTTGCCGTAGATGTCCTCGATCATGCCGTCGGTCGACCGTCCGTTGCGCAGGGCCGGCACGTTTCCGGTGACTGCGCAGTCGCCCATGGCAATCAGGATCTTGGATTTCTTGCGGGCTTCCTTCAGGAGATGCAGATGCTCTTCGTTGGCCACCGCGCCCTCAATCAGCGTGACGTCGACGCCGCCTTCGGGGAACACCTTCAGGTCCGTCACCGGACTGTTGCAGAATTCGATGCGCTCAACCAGGTCGATCAACACCTCGTCGATGTCGAGAAGAGACATGTGACAGCCGGCGCATCCACTGAACCACAGCGTCGCCACCTTGACCTTACTCATGCTCTCTCCTTTCGGTCAGGCGTCCCACCAGTTCCGTCTTCTTCACCATTTCGGCGTTGGAAGCGCCCTTGCGAACGATCGCCCCGGTCGGGCAGGACTCAACGCACTTGCCGCAGCTGGTGCAGGACTCGGCGTCGCCCCAGTCCACATCGAGATCCGTGATCACGCGTGCCGTGCTTCCACGCTCGGCGAATCCCCACGTATGCGCGCCCTCGACTTCGGCGCACACGCGCACGCACCGTCCGCACAACACGCAGCGGTCCCGGTCGATCAAGAACTTCGGATGCGTCGCGTCGATCCGGTTCCTCGGATACGAGTACGGCACGTTGACGGAGTGCATTCCCAGTTCGCAGGCAAGATCCTGCAATTCACAGTGCCCGTTGGAAACGCAGAACGAGCAAACGTGGTTCCCCTCGGCAAACAACAACTCGAGGATCACTCGTCGATGCGCCTTGACCGCTTCCGTTTGCGTCTTGACGTCCATACCGTCGGCAACCTGCGTCGTACACGATGTCACCAGTTGCCCGTTGACATCGACGATGCACAAGCGGCACGCCCCGACATCTTCCACGCCGTCCAGGTGGCATAACGTGGGGATGCGGATGCCGTTCTCGGTCGCCACCTCAAGGATCGTCTTTCCGGCCGCCGTCGTGATCTCGCGACCGTCGATCGTCACTTGGATGCTTTCCACTGCAACCCTCCAGCTTCTCTGATAGGTCTAGTTCGTTCTTCCGCTTTCGATTCGGATCGCCCCGAACGGGCACACCTCGGCACATCGTCCACACCGGACGCAGACGTCCTCGTCAAGGACGTACGGCGGTTGGCCTGGCGTTCCGCGGATCGCGGAAACCGGGCAAACGGTTCGGCACTTGTCGCACGCCTTGCACGCATCCACGTCGATGGCATAGCGGATCAGCGCCGTGCACACGTGGGCGTCACATCGCTTGTCCGTGATGTGCGCCAGATATTCTTCATTGAAGTGTTCCAAGGTCGACAGCACGGGATTGGGCGCCGACTGGCCGAGACCGCACAGCGACGTGGAAACGATCGTCGTTCCCAACGTCCGCAGCTGCTCGATGTCATCCAAGCGGCCGTTTCCCTGCGTGATTCGCTCCAAGATGTCGAGCATCTGTCGCGTCCCGGCACGGCAGGGAACGCACTTCCCGCACGATTCGTCACACGTGAATTCGAGGAAGTACTTGGCGATGTTCACCATGCAGTTGTCTTCGTCCATCACGATCACACCGCCCGAGCCCATGATTGCGCCAAGGCGTTTCAGCGACTCGTAATCGATCGGCGTGTCCAGGTGTTCGGCCGGAATGCACCCGCCGGACGGGCCGCCCGTTTGCACGGCCTTCAGTGCCTTGCCGTCGGGGATGCCGCCGCCGATGTCGAAGATGAGCTCACGCAACGTCGTGCCCATCGGCACTTCCACCAAGCCTGTGTTGACCACCTTGCCCGACAGGGCGAAGACCTTCGTTCCCGGGCTTTCCGGCGTTCCGATCGACGCGAACCACTCCGCGCCGTGCAGTACGATGTGCCGGATGTTTCCCCAGGTCTCCGCGTTGTTGATCAGCGTCGGCGCGTCGAACACGCCGGACGTCGACGGATAGGGCGGACGGGACCGCGGGACGCCGCGTTCGCCTTCGATCGAGGCGATGAGCGCCGTCTCTTCTCCACATACGAACGCGCCCGCGCCGATGCGAACCTCGATATCGAAGGAGAACCCGGTTTCGAGAATGTCCTTGCCGAGCAGTCCGTGACCCCGCGCCTGGTCGAGCGCCGTTTTCAGCCGGCGAATCGCCAACGGATACTCGGCGCGGACGTACACGTAGCCGCGCGTCGCGCCGATCGCGTAGGCGGCGATTTCCATGCCTTCGATGATCGCGTGCGGATCGCCCTCCAGCAGGCTCCGGTCCATGAACGCACCGGGGTCGCCCTCGTCCGCGTTGCACACCACGTACTTGGTCTGTCCGCTTTCGCCGGCGACGAATCGCCACTTGAGTCCTGTAGGGAAGCCGGCGCCGCCGCGCCCGCGCAGCTTCGACTCGACGATCGTCTCGATCAGCGCGTCCGGGGTGTGCTCGGTCAGCGCGAGGCCGAGTGCCTCGTACCCTCCGGTCGCGATGTACTCCTCGATGTTCTCCGGATCGATCTCGCCGCAGTTGGACAGAACGATCTTCTGCTGCTTCTCGAAGAACGGGACCAGCTTTTTCTCTTCGGCGATCTTGCGCGCCTCCGGCGCCTCCCACAGCAACCGCTGGACGGGGCGTCCCTTGAGGAAGTGCTCTTCGACGATGTCGACGGCGTCCTCCGGCGTCACGCGGATGTAAAACGCGCCGTCAGGATAGACGAGGAGGACCGGCCCCAATTCGCACGGCCCCATGCATCCGGTTTCGACCAAGCGCACTTCGTCCCCGAGGTCGCGCCGGGCGATTTCACGCTCGAGGGCGGCCTTGACTTCGGCCGAATGCGAGGAGACGCACGCAGCACCTGAACAAACGAGAACGTCCAGTCTGCGGTTCATCTATCCCCTCACTTCGATGACGTAGTCGGACACGGGATTGCCGTTGACCAGGTGTTCGGCAACCACGCGACGGGCCTTGTCGGCCGTCATCTGTCCGTACGTCACCGCGTTTTCTCCTTCGACATGCACCTCGACAACGGGCTCGGAGGACGCGAGCCCCCGCTCTCCCGTCTGCGTCACCACAACGTCGGTCAGTCCACGCATACCGATCTCGTCCAGGAAGGCGGCCATGACGTCGCGCGCACCCGCCGCAATGCCGCTGGTGCCCATGCCGACGACAACCTTCACCCGTGCGTCCCCCTTGCGGAGGGACAGTTCCTTTGAAGCTCGCTCGCGTATCTTGCGAAGCTCTTCCAGTTTCATTCCGTCCTCCTACTCAGCGACGGACTCGCTCCGAAATGTAGGCCCGCAGAAAACGGATCACCTCGGGATGCTGAAGAGACATCCCCCCGAGGAGATCCGCCAGGGCCGCCGTGTCAATTTCCAATTCATTCCCATCGCATCGATACGTAATCCTAACGGAGCGAGCGCCCGTCGTCACGAGGATGTCAAGAAACGTGGCGGCAAGATCGCCGAACGGCGGTCGATCCACGTGGCTCTGCTGGAATTCCGCACAGACCGTGGTCCCTGAATCCGTTGCGCTGTCGATGCGAAAGCTCCCGTTGCAGTGCTCCGCGGTCTCGCGCAGCAGCGGGATTCCCAATCCGACGCTTTGCGTCGGCTTGCTGGAGAAGTAACCGCGTCGCACCGCGTCCAGTGTGGCGGCATCCATCCCGTGCCCATCGTCCGACACGCACAGTGTCAGCCGATCGTCGGACTCGTCGCAGATCACGCGAACGTCAATGCGGTTCGCGCCTGCGCTTTGCGCGTTTTGCACGAGATCGAGCAAGTGCATGTCCAGTTCCTCGATCATTCGATCCCGGCGAGGATCTCCTCGATGCGTTTCCGATCGAGCTTCCCATAGACCTCATCGTCGATCATCATCACCGGCGCCAGTCCGCAGGCGCCGATGCACCGGACGCCCTGGACCGTGAAGCGACCATCCTCCGTCGTCTCGCCGAGACCGATGCCCAACGTCTCGTTTAGGATGTCGATCACACGTTCCGCGCCCTTCACGTGGCAGGCCGTGCCCGTGCATACGCTGATCACGTGCTCGCCTCGTGGTTCGGTCCGGAAGAAGTTGTAGAACGTCACCACACCGCGTACGGTCGACAGGGGCAGGTCGAGCCCGGTCGCCACCGCTTGCTGTACGTCCGGCGGCAAGTAGCCGAACAAGTCCTGTGCTCGGTGCAGAACCTGGATCAACGGTCCTTGCGTTCCTCGGAAGTCCTCCAGTAGCCGTTTCAGTGCGTCCTTCCGTTCGTCCGTCATCAGCCCGTTCACATCGTCCTCCTGTCTTCCGTGCAGCAGGTCATCGAGCGCCCGTGAAGGCCCCGCGCCGCAAGGATCACTTCTTCAATCGTGCACGCTTCCACGTGGAACCGCGTGGTTCTTCGACCGATATCTTCCGGGGTGTGTGCATCGGACGAGCACATCGCCGCCGCGTCGCCGAAGCCTTCCGGCAAGCGTCCCGATACGGTCTCAACGACGTCGAATCTCACGTCTTCCGGGACGAACCCCAGTTGCGCGATCAGCCCGAACGCTTCTCGATCGGCGTGTGCCGGAACCGGCAGCCCCCCGTATTCTCTCACCCGGTCGACCGCTTGCTCGAACCCCAGATCGAGTGAGTTGATCAACAACTTCCGTTCCACACCGAGAATCGTCTCGTCGACGTCGACGCAAACCTGGTCGCCGAAATAGGCCGGCTCGTTTCGCCGGTCCGGCAGGAGTGGATAGATGGCGTCGGCAAAGCGATGGCACGCTTGCGATGTGTCGAAGTAGGCCAGCAAATGGACTTCTTCTCGCGTCTGCAGTTCGATTCCGTAGAGGAACTCGATCCCGGATTCTGCGGCCGCCTGTGCGACGGCATCGGTCATCGAAGCCGTGTTGTGGTCAGCGACGGCAATCCACGTGATGCTGCGCCGGAGGGCTTCCTCTACGATGCGGCGCGGCGACATCGTCAGTTCCCCACACGGCGACAGGCACGTGTGAATGTGCAGATCCGCGACCATCGATTTCACGTCGGGTCCGACAGCAGCCGGTGAAGCCGGCCGGCAATCTCGTATGTAGATTCCGAAGACGAATACAACGCAATCCCGCCTTCGCGTGCCCGCGATTGTGTCGCCTCGTCCGGCTGCCGACCCTCCGCGATGACGATCGCGCTCAGGCCCGCGACTTGCGCGACGGCGACGACGTTGGTGTGGTGTTGAATCGTGACCCAGAGATTGCCCGGCCGTGCCGACGAGAGCACGTGCGAGAGGAGGTCTCCGCAATAGCCCCCCGTCACCTCGGCATCCGGTTCGTTCGCTTCGACGATGGGCACGAGCGACAACCGCTCGGCAATCTGAGACAGCTTCATGATCCCTCCTGACCCTTCGCAGGTGACGGCTCGGGGCGATGGATCCAGCACTGGATCTTGGTGCCCGCGCCGACGTGTGAATGGATCTCGAAATGGTCCGAGTTCTTTCGCATGTTGATCAGCCCCATCCCCGCGCCGAACCCAAGATCCGTTGCCCAATCCGGTGCGGTTGAGTAGCCCGGCGTCATCGCCAGGTCGATATCCTCGATGCCGGGGCCGTTGTCTTCCACTTCGATGTAGACGGCATGGGGCTCGACACTCACACGGAGCGTCCCACCGTCATTCGAGTACACGATCAGGTTCATCTCCCCTTCAAAGGCAACGATCCCGGCACGGCGAGCCGTGATGGGATCGACGCCCGCCGCCGTCAGTTCCGCCTTGATTCGCGCCGATGCACTTCCCCCATGCTCGACGTCCCCCGCGCGAATCGGGTATTTCATCCGTGTCCCTGCATCTCGGAGACGGCTTTGCTGCGACAAGGGTGGACGCCGTTCGAGTACATCAGTCCGCACGTCTCGAACATCGTCTTCTTCGTACTCACCAAGGGAACGCCCAGTTGCTCGGCGTATTCCAGCAGCGCCGGCGGCGGAATCTTGCCCCGAACCAGGATCACGGCCGTGATGTTGAGAATCTCGGCAACGCGCATGACTTGCGGGTTCGTCATCCCGGTCACGAGTGCCGTCTGTTCTTCGGTCAATGCCAGCACGTCGGACAGCAGGTCGGCGGCAAACGCGCGATCGACCAGAAGCTCCGTCTGCTCTGCGCCGACGTGAATGGTTCCTTCAATGACTCTTGCCAATTCCGTCAGTTTCATGATCTCCTCGGGTGTGCGACCGGAGTCTGTCCGCAAAGGCTTCGCCTGCAACGGGCCGACACACCGTGTCAGACCGTATTGTAGCGGCCGAAATGCCCTTCGCAACGGAGAGGGAGGGCCGCGAAAGAGGTGAGGCCCGTTTCGGGATGCGGCAGCGTCTGCTATCCGTGCATCATCGATCGGCCGTCGACGCCGGCGGCCGCCTTGCGCAGCTCGGCAAGGGTCACGGCCTCGATCGTGATGGTTGTGACCCGTTCCCCAATCTGTGGAATGTCGTGGGCGTCGGACGTGCGGAGTATGGTCGTGGTCCCGCACATTCCGGGTATCTCAGGCCCCCGGACTTCGAGGAGTGGAAACGCAATACCCTCCGGCAGCTGCCCCATTTGCGACGTCACGCTGAGGAAGTCGCGATCGATGTGGGCGGGGACGGCCAGTCCGCCGAGCGCTTCGATGCGATGCACGGCTTCGACAAACGTGAGTGCGATCCCCTGCACGAGGAATTTCGGCTCGATGCGGACGATCGTGCCGTCGGCGTCCACTTCGGTTTGCTCTCCCAGACCGAACGGATCCTCCCGCGTGTCGGAGAGTTGCTCATAGACCTCGTCGGAGAAGCCGAGGCACGTCTCTTCGTCGTCGAAGTAGGCGAGCAAATGGACGTCCTCCCGCGTCTGAACCTCGATTCCGTAGAGGTAGGCGAGGCCGTGCGCCCGCGCAACCTCAGCGATCACCGGGGTCATGCGCGCGGTGTTGTGATCCGTCACTGCAATCAGATCGATGCCTCGATCCACTGCCGCCGCGACAATCGCTTTCGGCGTCATGCTCGGTCGGGCACAGGGAGAGAGGCACGAATGGATGTGCAGGTCGGCGCAGTACGTCCTCACCGGTCGGGCGCTCCTCTCGTCAACAGCCGTGGTCCTACGAGCCGAACTTCGGCGCCCAGTTGCAGTATCCGAGGAGCATCGGGAGGACGCGTCCGCTGAATCGTCCCAAGCCACCTTGCCCGGCAACGCGTTCGCCGAACGTTGTCGCTGGGTCGCGAGACACGTTCGGCCCCACGAACAACACCGGAACAGGGTCGACCGTGTGGTCACCGTAGTCGATCGGCGTGCAATGGTCGCCCGTGAAGGAGAGGTGGGTCGACTTCCAATCGACTTGGTCGATCAACGTCTTGAACAGCTCCTCATCCATCCGCTCGATGAACGCTCGCTTGTTGGCAGCGTCTTGATCGTGACCGGCGTTGTCGGTTCCCTTGAGGTGGCAGAACACGAAGTCGTACGACTCGAGTGCGTTGAGAACGGCGCTCGCCTTGTTGCGGATGTTCGTATCCAGGCCGCCGGTTGCGCCGTCGACGTTGATGACGTCCAACCCGCATGCCTGCGCCACGCCGCGATACAGCGCGCCGCCTGCGATGACCGCGCCGCGCACGCCATAGATGGACGCAATGCTCGGGATAACCGGACAGTCCGCCGCGCCGCGCACGAGGACGACATTCGCCGGTAGCTTGCCCTCGGAAATCCGTCGGACGTTCAGTGGAAGCTCGCGAAGCAACGCATGGCTTTGCTCGGTGATCTGGTTGACGATGTCCGCCGTCTTCTGCGCTCCGGGAGCGTCCTGCGTCGGGCGGGATCCATGCACAATCGCCCCGACTTCGTGAGGATCCGTCTCGCTGATGTGACGCGACAGACCGTCGCCGCGAATTCGTAGCGCACCGCGATGCTGCGTGCTTGCGCGGAACTCGATCTCCGCGCCCGGCACCGATAGACCGCGGAGCGCTTCCTCGAGCTCGCGCTGTCCCTCGTCAATCCGGCCTGCCCGACGATCCAACAGCCGAAGTCCATCCTCGGACGGTTCGACGGAAGCGAAATTCGCACGGAAGCAGATGTCGCCGGCTTGCACGTCCATTCCGATGCCCAGGCACTCGAACACGCCGCGGCCGGTGTAGATCTCGTAGGGGTCATAACCGAGCAACGAAAGATGTGCGGTGTCACTGCCGGGACGCACTCCCGGGCCGATGGGATCGACCAGACCCGATGCTCCCCGCGTGGCGAGGGCGTCCAAGTACGGCGTCTCAGCGGCCTCCAAGCACGTGTTCCCTTCGAGATCGGTCGGCCGTCCGCCCAGTCCATCCGCAATGACGAAGATACCCTTCATGCGTCTCCTCCCTATGAGCCACGTTACAGTATCGAACTCATGTTGCCCTGTCAACGGGAATGCAGACCGGCTCCACGATCAGCCCTGTTCGACCAAGCGCAGACATCGCCATGTCGCAAGAGAGAAGTACGGTTAGTCCGTGTTCCCGCCCACGCGGACGGCAGTACCGTACGCCAGGATCTCCGCCGCCCCCGACATCGTCTGCGACGTCGTGAATCGCACGCCGACGATTGCATTGGCGCCGAGCTCGGCAGCTTGATGCATCATCCGCTCGATGGCTTGATCGCGCGCTTGTCCCAACATCACGGTGTAGTCCTTGATCTCGCCTCCGACGATGGTTCTCAAACCGGCCATGATGTCCCGACCGATGTGGCGTGCGCGGATCGTGTTTCCCCGTACCAGCCCGAGCGTCTCCTCAATCGGCATCCCGCGAATCTCGTCCGTCGTCACCAGCAACATGCTTGTCCTCCCTCTTTCGCTCGATGATCAGCCCGATCAGCGTCAGTAGAACCCCCGCCCCCGCGCACAGGATGAGCGCCTTGATCCATACAGGAACGCCGGGGAGGCGAACGAGCGCCTCGACGATCCGGTACAGCGCGTAGGCGATCAGCCCGCCTCCGGCCGTCAGCATCAGTGCGTAGCCCAGCTTGAGCATCATCCACCTCCTGCGCATTCGAAACGAGTGTGCCCATTCGACGCGATCCGGTCCACTCCTCTACAGGGAGTTGTGAGACCTTGGCAACTTGCCAAGGCGGGGCGGACCGTATACAAGTCGTTGCCGCCCTCCCTAGATTACTATAGGATATGAAAACGCTGCTGAATCACGGGAGGGATGATGCACACACGAAAGGTCCAGAAGACCGGTGGCTCCACCTATTTCGTTACGCTGCCCAAACAGTGGGCTGAGTCGGCGGGCATTACCACAGGCTCAGAGATCAATCTCGTACCCAATGACTCCGGCGCACTCCTCGTGGTTCCCGACAGCGTTGCTGAGTTGAATCGCTGCATCATCGACCTACACGACTGGACGTTCGATCGTCTTCAGCGCGAGATCATCTCGCGCTACAACGCAGGCTATGGCATCATTTCCGTGCACGGGGACCGGATTCGTCCCGAGCAGCGCCGCATGGTCCGAGAGATCTCCCAGCGTTTGTTGGGACTGGAGATCTTCGAAGAAACGCACCAACTGATCGTGCTTCACTCGCTGGTCAACATCAAGGACTTCCCCGTCGGCAAGACAGTCGATCGTATCTTCGATATCACCAAGGCGATGCTGGCCGATGCCGTCTCCGCGTTCTGTGAACACGACGACGTCTTGGCCCACGACGTTGTCGAGAGAGACCGCGACATCGACCGTCTCGTCATGTTGGTGGCGCGGCAATTCAGCCTGTTGCTGCGCGACCTGATGACTGAAGACGACTGCGGCATGTCACGGCTGCAGTTCATGCATCACCACGAGGTTGCCGATCAACTGGAGCGCGTGGCCGATCATGCCGCCAAGTTGTCCGAGGCGGCGCTGACCACGGCCGGCCCCCTTGTGGACAAGATGGCTGAGGAGATCCGCTCCCGAGCTGAAGGCTCAACCGACATCCTCAAGGAAGCCGTGCGTGCGTTCATCGAACGGGACACGGACCGCGCCAACCAGGTGCTCGAGCAACGAGAGCAGCAAGCCCAGCTCTTCTCGGATGCACACTCGGTTGCCGCGGAAACCCAGCCCGAGGAGGCGTCTGCAACCAGCATTGCATTGGACAGTCTGCTGCGCATTGCCGAATACGGCTTCAACATCGCCGAGAACGCCCTCGATGCTCCCGTGACTCGGCGGTTGTAGCCACTCAGACAACCGAGTGCGCGGTGCGCGGATGCCGTCAGCGCGCCATGTGGGTTGATATTCGTCCACGATCCTATATACTTTGTCCATCTCGTATATACTGGGTTGGGGGCATGGGATGAAACTGCGAGTTCTCTTTCTCTGCACACACAATTCCTGTCGATCTCAAATGGCCGAGGGGCTGCTTCGCCTTCGGTATGGGGGCACGTACGAGGCGTTTAGCGCCGGCACGGAGCCAACGGAGATTCATCCGCTGGCCGTCGAGGCCATGCGTGAACTCGGTGTAGACGTGTCCGCTCAGGAATCCGAGTCGTTGCAGCGCTACCTCGATCAGCCGTTCGACGCTGTCGTAACCACGTGTGATGATGCCCGGGAGGTGTGTCCGATCTTCCCAAGCGCTCGGCGAACCATCCATCAGGGGTTCACCGACCCGTCGTCCGCTGCGGGAACCGACGATGAGGTCCTCGGGATGTTCCGGCGAACCCGCGACGAAATGGATGCGTGGATCCAGGCAGCGTTCGAGCCGCGGACGTTCGACGCCCAATAGTGTGAAGTCCCGCGCATGCCTCAGCTTGCTCTCCGGTCGGTGCGTCCGATTGGGAGAGGCCCGTGCCCAGTCCCCTAGTTGGTCGCCCTTGTGACTTCGCGATATGCTGGCTCACGAGAGAGGAGGATCCCATGGGGAAGACGCTTGACGAGATCAAGGCGCAGGTGTGGAATCATTTTGGGCCGGGGCAATCCGTATACCTGGCAACTGCCGAGGGCGATCAGCCACGCGTCCGGCCGATCACGTTGCTCGACCTTGAGGAGAAGTTCTGGATTGCAACCAGTCCGCGAAGCGCGAAGACGCGACAGATTCTCCGGAATCCTAATGTCGAGTTCTGCTTCCCGCTGACTGCCGAGGGCGGTCAGGGGTACATCCGCATCAGTGGGATCGCGACCGTCGTCCGCGACCCAGACGTCATCGAGCGCATCGGGAATCAGATTCCGTTTCTGACGGAGTACTGGACGGGAACGCAGGATCCCGATTTCTGTCTGATCCGCATTACCCGCGTCGAAGTGGAGTACCTCGAACCCGGCGGCGGCGCGGCGCACACGTTCATCGTCTGACACCGATGGCACCGCCCTGTCCGCCTCCTGCCGGCGGACGTTCCGAAGCGGCGTTGTCTTCGGACACAGCGCTTCTGACCTTGTGTCGGAAGCCAATTCGGCTATACTATCCCGCATCATGAAGGCGACGAAGCGTTGGCCGACGAGCATGTCCCACGACAGCCTCGGCCTGCTTTGTGTCTTCCAAACGATGGTCGGGCGGACGGCGCGCATCTAGTTTCACAAGGAAGCGCCAGATGTCCGACAAGAGAACGCAGGCTTCGGTCTGCGCTTTTGTTTGGGTATGGGACGGACCCATGCCGATGCAGGAAAGAACGCAGGAGGTGAGCAGCATGGTCGATGCAGTGACAACGCAACATCGGAAGCAGATGCAGAAGAAGAGAATCGAACTACGTTTCGATCCTTCGTGTATGCCGCATCCGTGGAGACGGTTCTTGGTCGCGGGCATCACGGTCTGCGAGAGCCTCCGCATTCTGGCTGAGCGTCTCGAAACCACCGATAAAGGAGAGGATGAACATGACAGCAGTTAACGATCGTCGGATACACGTCGTCGTGGCGTCACCTGAGGCTCAGGGCGTTCAGGATCGAGAAGATCGCGTTCGCCTCCCTGAACACGCGAACATCATCGATCTGCTCCACGCGTTGAGATCGACGGACTCGCCGGTGTATGAGGACGTCCGCCGGCACGTACTCCGGTTGTCGGGCGACGTGCTTGCCTTCGGAAATGAACGTCCGGCACTGCACGATCTGCGAGAGCAGTTGGCGCGTGGCGGACCGATCGTGATTACCGGAACTAACCAAGGAGATTCCTCCTAGACCTCCTGGTACCTCGGGACTCCGGGCTTCGGCCTGGGGTCCCGCCTCCTATTTGCTCATGGCGTCCCGGACCGGAGCTTCGCGCGAGGATTTTCCTCCAAGGAATCCGGGATCGATGCGCAGAACGACGACATTCAGCGGCGAATCAGTCAGGTCGGCACCTTCGAGGTCGTGCTGTGCGAGAAGGGTTCGAAGCCCCGCGATTCGTTCAGCGTTGTCTTCTACAACGTGAATGCGTCCCCATCCGATCACACTCTCATAGCGTGTCGTCGCTTCGCAACTCGACGTCCCACCGACAATATCGACGGCGCCGGTGACTTCGAAACAGACGTTGGGATTGGCGCCCATGAGACGGAGCTTCGTGCCTTCCTGCGCACTGTGGAGGTAGATCTTCTCGCCGGTCCAGCCATAGTTCATCGGCACGATATAGGGCCACGATTGGTGGCACAGTGCGATGCGGCAGATGCGCCCGGACCGCAGAATGCGCTCGACTTCGTTGCGGTCGAGCGCGCGTTCGCCCCGCCTCAGCGGTTGTAGCCAGGGTGGCTGATTCGTCAGGCTCACGCGTCCTCCTTCGGCGCCTTCGCGTCGTCGCGAGATGCGGGCGTCGTCGCACGCTCAAAGCGGATCGCTTCCCATTCCGCAGGTCGTCTCTTCATCTTGGCCTCCTTGGTTCCCTGAGTGTAGTGTGCATGAGACGATCGATGGACCGTTCGGACACCCGACGCGGCGTCCTCTGGTTCGGTATACTCTCCACCATACGGTGAACTCACGAAGCCGCTTGTGAAGGGGGATTCATGGGACACGACTACGATGTCGGCGTCATTGGACTCGGGCCCGCCGGGATGGCCGTCGCAGTCATGGCATCCAATATGGGGCTGCGCGTCGTCGCAGTCGAACGACGGTCGCTGGGCGGCGAATGCATGAACGTCGGGTGCATCCCCAGCAAGTCCTTGCTGCAGATGGCGAACGTTCGTCACTCGTTCACCCGCGCGTCCGAATTCGCTCTCTCCAACGTTGCACATCTTCCCGATCCCGTCGATCCGTTTCAGACCTTGCAGCGGCACATTCGCTTCATCAACGAACGCAAGACGACGAAGATGTTCGAGAAGGTCGACCTTCTTCTCGGCAAGGGATCTGCGACCTTTGTGTCTCCTCACGAGATCACGGTCGGAGGGAAGACGGTCTCCGCGAAGCGGTTCTTCGTCTGTACGGGCACACGTCCCGCCGTTCCTCCCATCAAAGGCGTGGATACCGTGGACTACCTGACGAACGAGACCGTGTTCGACTTGGAAGCGGTTCCCGAGAGCCTGCTCATCATCGGCGGGGGCGCCATCGGATGTGAGATGGCGCAGGCCTTCAGCCGGCTGGGAGCACGCGTCAGCATCCTGCACTTGGATCCCCATCTGCTTCCGCATGGAGACTGGGATGCGGGAAGGCTTCTCGAGGAGACGTTTGCGAACGAGGGAATCGCCGTATACAACGGTCGCGGCATTCGCAGCGTCGCCCAAGAAGGAGACGGCATCATTCTGCAGACCGATCACAGCGAGACGTTTCGCGCGCAGCGTCTGCTGATCGCGGCCGGCCGGCGGCATGAGCACGACGAACTCGGCCTGGATGCCGCGGGGGTGGAGCATTCCGACAACGGAATCCGGGTCGATCGTTGTCTTCGCACGACGCAGCGCAACATCTACGCTCCCGGGGACTGTAACGGCGCACATCTGTTCTCACACGCCGCGATGCACCAAGGCATGATCGCGCTGATGAACGCGATCGCTCCGTGGCCGATTCGCTTTGACTACACCAAGTACGTCGTTCCGTGGACGGTCTTTACCGACCCGCCCGTGGCGCACGTCGGATGGCTGGAGCGGGAACTGAAGGAGGCCGATCTCCCGTACGAGATCCACGAGGAGAAGTATGAGGACTACGGAGCGGCCATCGCCGAAGGATTGGCCGTGGGATCGGTCCGCGCCTACGTCAGCAAGAGCGGCCGCATCTACGGCGTTCGAATCATGGGCGCCGGCGCCGGCGAGATGATCAATGAATGGGGATTGGCCATTCAGAATCGCCTCCGCATCACCAAGATCATGTTCCTGCAGCACAGCTTCCCGTCCATGTCGTTTCTCACCAAGCGCGTCTCGGAGCGGTGGATGATGAAGCGGATGGAGAGTTCGTTTCTCCGCGCTCTCGTCCGCCGGCTGTTCTAGGGCTCCGCGTGGCATGGAACCGCGTTGGCCCGCTTCGTTGACAGTTCCACCCCCCTTGGCTATCATTCCCGAGTTCGTTCATGGGTTTGAACTTACGGAGGTGTTTGCTCCTCGTGGATCAAGGAAATCGAAGACTACCTAAGCGAGTGAACGGGGCGATTCATGCGATCGGCCGCCGCAAAGCGGCGACGGCGCGCGTGTATCTCTCCGAAGGGGATGGGACTTTGACGATCAACGGGCGTCCCGCCGACGTCTACTTCTCCCCATTCCTGAATGCGGCCGACCATTTGGAAAAGACGTTGAAGCAGCCGTTCTATACAACGGGAACGGTGGGCAAGTACGATGTTCGCGCACGCGTACGCGGCGGCGGTTACACCGGGCAATTGGAAGCCGTTCGTCTCGGTATCGCGCGCGCACTGATCGGCGTCACGGAAGAGTACAAGACGCCGTTGCGCAAGGCCGGCCTTCTCACGCGAGATGCGCGCGAAGTCGAGCGCAAGAAGATCAATCGGCGCAAGGCGCGCAAGAGCGAGCAGTACTCGAAGCGTTAGCGCCCGATTCGGAGGCTTCATGAAGACGGGAATTCATCCGGAACTCAAGAAGGCCAAGGTGACCTGCGGTTGCGGCCACGAGTTCGAAACGTTGTCGACGGTCGAGGAAATGCACGTCGACATCTGTTCCAAGTGCCACCCGTTCTACACGGGTGAAGAGCGCTTCGTAGATACCGAAGGACGCGTGGAGCGCTTCAACCGCAAGTACGCCAAGGATTCGAAAGCGGACAAGTGAAGCCGGTTATCGGCGGACAGGCCGTTATTGAAGGCGTGATGATGCAGAACGGCGATCGCATTGCGGTCGCCGTTCGTCGTGAGTCGGACGGGGAGATTCTCGTCCGGCCGATTCCAGCGCGTGTTCGCTTCAAGAAGTTGGGGAACATCCCGTTCCTACGCGGCTTGTTCCGCTTGTTCGACATGTTGTCCCTCGGCCTGCGTGCCTTGAATCTGTCCACACAGCTGGCGTTTCCCGAAGAGGAGCAGCTGAGCAAGGGCGGCACGTTCGTCACATTCGCGATCGCCATCGTCATTGCCGTCGGGGCGTTCATCGTCCTCCCGCTGGTTCTCACCAACACGATCCCCGGGCTGGGCAACTCGGTGCTCTACAACCTCGTGGAAGGCCTGATTCGGCTGTTGTTCTTCTTCGCCTATCTGCTGGTCATCTCACGCATGAGCGACATCCATCGGGTGTTCCAGTATCACGGCGCGGAGCACAAGACGGTTTACACGTACGAGGCGGACGAGGAACTCACCGTCGAGAACGCACGTAAGCACTCGACCCTTCATCCGAGATGTGGGACGGCGTTCTTGATGACGGTGTTCGTCATCGCGATCCTCATCTTCTCCCTCGCCGGGAAGCCGGTGATGTGGCTGAGGATTCTCTCCCGCCTGTTGCTCTTGCCGGTGGTCGCCGGCGTGTCCTACGAGGTGCTGCGCTTTTCCGGAAGGAACTACGACCGCTGGTGGGTCCGCCTGCTGGCACAGCCGGGCCTTTGGCTGCAGCGACTGACGACCGCCGAACCGGACGACGACATGCTCGAGGTTGCGATCGCTTCCATGAACCGCGTGTTGGAGGATCCGGCGTCGCCAAGCGATGCCGCGGCCGAGCCTACGGCCTAGTCCTACCGGAGAGTGGGCGCGTAAGGCCATCTATCGATCGACCCCATCGTCATTGAGAGCACCCGCACGTTACGCTGAACGTATCGACGTGCCGAATCCGAGAGACGGCTCCGGTTTCAGCGACAGAGGATGCGTCTCCTCCAGGTGCAGGTAACGAAACGCCGCCGCCGCGCTGATCATGGCCGCATTGTCTGTACACAAAGCGCGCTCCGGGAACGCGACGTCGATCGATCGCTCCCGTCCGGCGGCCGTCAACGCCTCGCGAAGGTGCGTGTTGGCGGCGACGCCGCCCGACACCACAAGGCGCTTCCGGTGGAAGCGACGCGTCGCTTCAATCGACTTTTTCGTCAGGATCTCCACGACGCTTGCCAGTACGGACGCCGCGACGTCTTCTTGCCGAAGGCGAGGGTTCTTCTTCAAGAACTGCACAACCGACGTCTTCAAGCCGGAGAAGCTGAAGTCGAACCCTTGCGACCCGATCATCGGTCGGGGGAAGCGCACCGCCTCGGGGTCTCCCGTCGACGCCAATCGGTCGATCTCCGCCCCTGCCGGGTACCCGATCCCCATCATCTTGCCGATCTTGTCCAGGGCCTCGCCGGCCGCGTCGTCGACCGTCATTCCTACCAGCTGATACGTTCCGTAGGCAGGCACGTCGATGAGCGAGGTATGTCCGCCCGAAACCACCAGCGCCATGAACGGAGGTGCGGCATCGGGGTGGCTCAAACGATGGGCGAAGACGTGCCCTTCCAGATGATTCACTCCGAGAAACGGGATCCCCGTTCCGAAGGCGAGGCCTTTGGCGTGCGTCAGTCCGACCAATAGCGGTCCGACCAGTCCCGGGCCGTACGTCGCCGCGATCAGCCCCATGTCCTGAAGCCGTACGCCCGAGGATTGAAGCGCCTCGTCGACGAGATACGGCAGCTTCATGACGTGGTTCCGTGAGGCAACCTCAGGGACGACACCACCATACTTGGCGTGCAAGCGCACCTGGGAGTACACGCAATTCGCGAGGATCTCGACCTCGCCGCGGAGCACGGCGACCGACGTTTCGTCGCACGATGTCTCGATCCCGAGCGTCAGAAGGTCGTTTCCCGGATGGCTCACTGGATGTACTCCGGTTTCAGGACCCCGATGTAGGGAAGATTGCGGTAGAGTTCCGCGTAGTCCATTCCGTATCCGACGATGAATTCGTCGTCCGATAGATGGAATCCCGCGTAATCGATATCGGTCGGACGCTCACGGCGCGCAACCTTATCCACCAGCGTGCAGACACGGAACGACGCCGGGTTTCGCGCTCCGAAGCTTCGTCGCAAGTACTCGATCGTGTACCCGGTGTCGATGATGTCTTCGATCAGCAACACGTCCCGTCCGTCGATGGGCGTCTCCAGGTCCTTGACCAGACGCACGGCGCCCGGGGCCGTGCCGTTCCCGTACGAGGAAACGCTGATCAAATCGTACTCGACGGGAATCGGAAACCTTCGAGCCAGATCCGTGAGGAAGATGAGCGCGCCGCGCAGCACGCCGACCAGCAGCAGAGGACGTCGCCTGGCATCCCTGGCATAGTCGTTCTCGGTGTAGTCCGCCGTGATCTGCTTCGCCAGCTCTCGCACGCGCTGCTGAATCTCCGGCTCCGTGAACAGAACCTTCGCCATTCTCTCTTCGAATTGGAGCGACGCCATGATGCCTCCGGGTCTTTTCGGCGTGACGTCCAATGCCATCCGAGCCCACGTCACTTCGCCGCGTCTCACGAGACGTTGCGCGCAGTTCCCCAACCGGCTGCCTCGCGCGCAAGGGATTCACGCTCCAGCGATCCGTGCATCGCATTCGGAGCGTCATCAGTCGAAGTATACCGCTCGAAGGGATCTCCTCACCACTTGCAAGGGCCGCCGCTCCGTTTACTCGTCGGAGGTCACTGCAAGCAATCGCTGCTTCTCACGACGCAGTCGGTTGGCATTGGACACCACATTGATCGAGGAGAGCGCCATCGCCGCCTCCGCAATCAGTGGGTGCAGCCATCCGAGCATTGCGAACGGAATGGCGACCGCGTTGTAGAACAACGCCCAAAAGAGGTTCTGACGGATCTTGCGGAACGTCGCCTTCGACAGCAGGATTGCACGGACGACGGCCTCAAGATCGCCGGAAACGAGCGTCACATCGGCCGCCTCGATCGCGACGTCCGTCCCCGTCCCAATCGCAATGCCGACATCGGCCGCTTGAAGCGCCGGCGCATCGTTGATGCCGTCTCCGACCATCGCCACGGTGGCTCCGTCAGATTGAAGCGACCGAATGGCCTGCAGTTTCTCGTCCGGCTTCGTCTCTGCAAGGACCTCGTCGATCCCGAGCGCGCGCGCCACCGCATTCGCGGTCGCCGATGCATCGCCCGTGAGCATGATCGTCCGCAGGCCCATGGCCCTCAATCGAGCCATCGTTCCGGCCGCGTTTGGCTTGACGGGGTCTGAGACCGCCAGAATGCCCAGCAGCGCACCGTTACGTGCAACGCCGATCACGGATTTCGCGTCCGCTTCTAGGTCGGCACGCACGGATTGCGCGCGGCCTACGTCGATGCCGAATGTTCTCAGCCAATCGGGCGCACCTACGAGAATCTCGTCTCCGTTCAGTTCTCCGCGCACACCGCGTCCCGTAACCGCGGCGAACCCCGTGACATTGGGAAGATCGAGATTGCGGCGCTCCGCCTCACGGACGACGGCGCGGCCCAGCGGGTGTTCGGACCCGACCTCCACGCCGGCCGCCGCAAGAATCACGTCCGAGGCCGCCCCGTCGATCGGATGAACGTCCGTCACATGGGGCGTCCCTTCAGTCAGCGTTCCGGTTTTGTCGAAAACGATGACGGACGCTTCCTGCAACGTCTGAATCGCCTCCCCGCTTCGATACAGCAAACCCAGCTCGCTGCCCACGCCCGTCCCCACCATCAGCGCGGTCGGCGTGGCCAGTCCCAACGCGCATGGACAGGAAATCACCAGAACGGCAATCGCTGCGTACAGGGCTCGCGGGAACACGCCGGCATCCGCGGCCAGCCAGGGGAGAAGATCGTCGGCCCAGACCAATGCGTGCCCCATCACGTCCGGGAATGCCATCCAAAGCGCAAACGTGAGGGCCGCCAGTCCCAGAATCCCAGGGACGAACACGCTCGTCACCCGATCCGCGAACGCTTGAATCGGAACCTTTGTCATCTGGACGCGTTCCATCATCCGGACGATCTGAGCCAGGAACGTGTCCGCCCCGACCTTGGTTGCCCGAACATGCAGCCATCCTGTGCCGTTCAACGTAGCACCAACCACCGGATCGCCTACGCCGCGGCGCACGGGCACGGATTCGCCGGACACCATCGATTCGTCAAGGTAGCTCTCCCCACGAACAACCGTTCCGTCAGTCGGCATCTTTTCTCCCGGCCGCACGACGAACAGGTCTCCGACATTCAGCTGTTGAACAGGGACCTCTACTTCACGTCCCGCGACAAGGACCCGTGCCGTATCGGCTCCCAGAGTCAGCAACCGATGCATCGCGCGCGAGGCACGTCCTTTCGCTCTGGCCTCGATCCATCGACCGGTCAGATGAATCGCCAGGATCATTGCCGAGACACCGGCATAGTCGAACATGCCGGGAAGGACGCCACGCGTTCCCAGAATGGCGAGGATCCCTGTGAAAAACGACACCGAGACGCCGAGCGCTATCAGCGTATCCATGTTCGGCGAACGACGTACGAGGGAACGGAATCCGCCGCGAAACGTCGGCCCGCTGACGAGAACCAAGGGAAACGCTGCCAGGGCGACCATCACCACATGGAAGAGGAACGGGCTCGGCCACATCACTTCGAAGAACATCTCCGGAAGCATCCAGCCCATCACGGGAATGCCGAACACCCAGGCAATGCGCATCCGTCGGCCCGCATCGTGTACGGATCGTTCGTCCCGCGCCACCCGAGACTCCTGCGGGGTTTCGCCGCTTCGCGCCACGCGGCCCGGTTCGAATCCGGCAGCCGCGATCGCGCTCCTGAGCCGATCGATGGGGACGTCGCGATCTGCTTCGATGCTCACCTGTTTCAGCGGGAGGCTTACCGTGGCGCTACGTACACCGGAGATGTCGCGAAGGGCACGCTCGATCGATTGCGCGCAGCCCGCGCACGCCATTCCATCCACAGCAATCCGGAGTTCTCGAATGGATGCGGTGGATTGCACGTCATATCCCGCCTCGCGAACCGCATCAGTCAGCGCCGCAGTGCCGACGGCCCCGTCATGCGTGATGACTGCTCGTTCGGCGAGCAGATCCACCGATGCATCGCTCACGCCGGGGACGCTTTTGAGTGCATGCTCCACGGCCTGCGAACACGCAGCGCAGTGCATCCCCCGGATGGTCAGTTCCTGGGATCGCGGTTGGTTCTCCGTGTGATCCGGCTCGTTCGTATCCATGCTTTGTCCGGAAGCGTACGCCCCTGCGGTGAGGCGACCATAGAGGTTGTGTGAAGAAGACACAAAGAAGAGGCGGAGCCACGCACCCGGCCTGACCCCGCTCTTCCGAAAAACGCGCCTCCGGCGGATAACACCACAAGCCATAGTCTACAGAATCTTCGCCGGCCTGCCTATGCAGGCCGCGGACTGCCTATGCAGGCCGCAGACTGCCTGCGAGCATAGATCGCGATCTGCCTAGCAGAGACCTCCGCACCACCAACCTGCGAACGCAAAGATCCAGAATGCCCAGAAGAACGACAGAAGCAACCAGCCACTGATGCACATCGCGCACCTCCTCACCTGACGTACACCCTGCGCCATCGGAGGTTTCATCTCTGCAAGCTACGGCTGATAGCAATCCGCGCTTGTGTCGGCGCATTCCGCATCGGATGCAGGCTCCACCTCGATCGTTGCGTGGCGGATGCCGATCTCGGCCAGCCGTGCCTTGATCGACGCGCGGAGCACGCCCGAGGCTCGAACGGTCGCGTCGGGATCACAGAGGACGTGGGCCGACAAGACATGGTGTTCTCCGTCCTGCGTCCACACGTGGGTGTGATGGACGCCGAGCACGCCGGGAACCGCACGGATCTCCGCTTCGATGCCCTCCACCGTCCATCCCTCGGGAACGCCCTGCAACAGCACCACCAGTGTCTCCTTCAATCGCTTGCCCACGTTCCAG
>Ga0272442_10002192_pt1 | contig 28648 bp, 10 predicted proteins | sample SSMForm2O_FD_200262 | JGI IMG/M metagenome (GOLD analysis project Ga0272442, IMG submission 200262) | Marine sediment archaeal communities from Little Sippewissett salt marsh, Falmouth, MA, United States - SSM-Form-2O | ecosystem: Environmental > Aquatic > Marine > Wetlands > Sediment ...
ATAAATATCGAATTTGAGCACTTCATACTCGCTCCAGTCCTTGGTCAAATCCTCGCTCACTATGCTGCGGGACCTTCTGCCCGTCAAATCGACCTTAAGGCACTTTTCCCCGTGAGCCGGGTATTCACTCGATAACGAAACCGCCCCGCTCCAGCGTTCTAAGGAAGACTCGTCCTCGAAGTCATCTAAAACAAGTGTCTCTCCTGCACCACGGCCGAAAAAACAAAATAATACACTCAAAACACAAACAGTTGATAATAACTTCGAAAGGTTCATTTTAACCTCCATCCTTCTTTTTCAAATTCTTCAAATACCGGCCTAAACAGCCGCACACTACAATCAAGCAATAATATCAAATTTTTCCTTGCTTTGGCAAATGATTTAATCCGCCCCGGCTCCCCGCCGCTGTTGCCTCCAGTTCGAATCATACACAATAATCAACCTCTGCCATAGGTATAGACAATCGTCAGTAATCAATTAAAATGGCCCCCGCCAGCGCCTCGTCCTCCGGCATGGACAGTTCTATATGGTCTTCGCGCTCAATTTCCCCAAACGTCCTGACAAAGCCGTCCCTGAAAGCTATCCAGAAAGTATCGCTGAATGCTCCACTGCCTATATAGTTCTTCACATCAACTTGGCCGATAGGTTTTTGTTCACCCGATTCGTCTAAACGTACAACAGTACCATTCCTAAGTGTGAGCCAAACAAAAGAATCTGAAGTCCTGACGATTCGCACCTCTTGTGGACCAAATGAGAACTGCAATTCACCCCACAATACTATATCGTTGGCATCTCCGTCTTGTGAGTCAAATGGACATATATGATACACTTCCTTTCCCTTGCAAACGCCCTTTACCTCCTGGTAAGATGAGATATTTCTGATAATTTCAAACTCCGGTTCTGAATCTTCGACGAACTTAATACGCAGCAGGTTGTTAGCTTCTGTTAACAATGCCTCGTAGTTATCCTTAAACAAAATAGATGATGGGTAGCAGTTATCGAACTGTTTCGACTTGCCGGTAGCTGTATCTATGGAAATAAGAATCTTGTTGGAATCGCCCACCCCGTCCGGATTTGTCCAGTATATTCCAGGGAGGAGTAGACGGGAATAGTCCTGATTGACAGCTATTAGATAAGAACGCAGCGAAACATGTTTGTTTTTGAATATCCAGCGGTGCTCAGGCTCGTCTATCCTTATTCCAATGAGCCCCCAAAAGACAGGCACGAGAATCTCGCGCATTTTTTCGTCAAACAAGAGATTCCAACACGAATAGTCTAAGACATATCGGCCCTGCTTTCCGTCAAAGCTCCAGAATATGAGTGATTCAGTATCATATCTCTCGCCAGGTTTTGCATTGGGTACATGTACCATTTTTAATCTATTGCCTATGTAGTTGGAATCGCCGTCGTAGTGGTGCAGCATGTATCGCACGGTTGTTGTTGGCTTATTTTGTATAAACGAGACCGAAACCAGTAGCATAAGTAAAGCCGCTGCGAGACCGTTAGCCAGGCCAACCGCTTTCCAGGTGATTTTGTTGGTTTTGTCTCTATGCAGCCACTTGAATCGACTTTCCAGCCATCTGCTGCAGGCGGCAAAGACAGGAATAAAGACTCCGACTGGTATCCAGTATAAAAAACACTCGAGTGTTTCGCATCGTTGCCTCGTAACTATGTAGTAAATTATTTCAATCAGGGCATATGGAAGGACTCCAAATATAACAACAGCAACGCGAACCCTGAATCCGTCTTCACGCCGAATACCCAATGCCCCGCCTATAAGTAACGCAAGCGCCACACCAAGGAGGGTAAAAGCAACACCGACGCAGGCTATCAATGTCCAGGGTACGCCTTGAGAGACCAGAACATTTGCATCACCGCGTGTAATATTGGCCAGAGCAACAAGTAAATACAAACCATTGAAGATACAGCATACGATACCGGTCATAAGGGGCAGTATCGTGTAAGGTCCTCTCCATCGCCAAAAGGCGGCAAATAAAAGGACGCCCCATGTCGTTCCAAACAGAGGGCCGGCCCAGGTAGTGAAGGTAGGAGAGGGTGAAAAAGTGCTGGGTTGTGTATAGGAATTACCCAGCGGATTGATTACTATGCGATACACATCAGTACCTGTTAGCCAGAAGCCGAATGCGTGACCAAACTCATGCAACGCAAGTGCCGCGCTGTACGCAAAGAACACTGAACCTAATAAGAGTAATACCGACTTTATAAGTCGAATCCTAAAGTTAAACACTCAACACCTCAAAATATAAAGACAATGCGCCTTCGCTATTTATCATTCTATCTCACTTCATGCTTCTTGACAAGTAGAGAAAGATCATTAGTCACATGTACCGTGTACTGATGTACTTTTGGGCATCAAAAGATAATCAAGTTAAAGTGTTTACAATAATCCAGGATAGAATTTAAAAAGCTATTAGTCATATCTATAATTCTTGCTTCTTACATTTTCACCAGATTTTTCCACAAGGATTGATTTCCCTAGGTAATGGTAATATCAATATTGAATTTTAGGTTATAAAAAAACATTTTATTATATAATATATTAAATTCAAGGCCCCCTTATTTTGTGGCTCGACAAAATTTCTTCCCTTACATCTTTGATATGACAAGGTTATAATTAATCTATATCTATCCAGTTTATCCAGCCCGTTAACATCACTATTTTTCCTCTTTCACCCCACCCCCGTATGAGATATACAGAGGTTTCCTAAAGCGCCCATCTTACCCATTTTAACATTTTATTCACTCCAGCAGATTTGTCATCCCCGGGCTGTTTATATCTTGGCAGGCAGCAGGGGACCACTCGACACTTAACTGGGACTTTTTTACGATTTCGAAAACACATCGCAATTTGCACGACTTTTTGCATCTTTTTTTTCAATTTTTCTCACTTTTTTTCTTTTTTACCTGCTTTTAAAAACTTTTTGTCGTTTTTTTTTCGTTTTTTTGACGTTTTTTCCAAGGTTCCACACCCCTGTTGCTCACGTTTTTTACGTCCAAAAATCGTACCAAACGCGCAGGTACTAACAACAAAAATCAGGAAAAAACAAAAAAATTTTATTTCTTTTCAAATAAGCACTTCCAAAATTTTCCCCCTTAAAATCCCACGATTTTTCGTATCAAATGCGCAAGTCCATCCAATTATAGAGAGGTGAATTTTTCCTCCCCTCTTAAAAAAATAATGTTGGGCGCGATGTTTCGCACCAATATCTTTTTTACACGATAAGTAATACGCATGACAAGCAAATTATGCAAAACAAAGCCAATTTTTCAAGTAATCCGATGCTCATAAACCCTTTGATGACAGTAAATTATGAACAAGAAACGCCACTTTGCCCGTCTGCTAAACAAACCCAATTCAAACCCAATCAGACCCAAACAAACCCAATCCCATCTTTGTTTTTGGCCCAAAAATTGGCTTCGAACATAGTAAACTGTCAAGAAAGGGAGCCATTTGTGTGCGCTTTATATAAATCTTTACAAAAAAACACACCTTTTTGGCCAAATTCATACTCTCTTTTAAACCTTTTTTCGTTTTTTTTGCGGCAATCTTGTTTACACCTGGCCAGGCCCAGAGCACGAAACCCAGATACACCACTGCTATGCTTCCATCTTCACAAGGATTTAATGAAAAAGTGTTTGTGACAAAACGCCATAAGTTTGAAAATATTACTAATTGACCGGATAACCGGGGCTCTGGTATAATAACAGGGTCGAAAAATTAGGAGACTTAAAATGACAGAAAACTTACCGTACCTGGGATTTTGGACGCCTGGGCCTGTTGAGATTATTGTTATTCTTGTGGTTGCTCTGCTTATATTCGGAAGGAGGCTGCCGGAAATCGCTCGAAACATCGGCAAAAGCCTTACCGAATTCAAAAAGGGCATCAATGAAGCAAAAGATACCAAGGATGACATCGAAAAAGACGTTAGAAAAATCAAGGATGACATAGTCACCGAGGCCAAAGACGCCGCCGGCCTCAACGAAGAAGACTACACCGATTAACTCATGCCGTCCGGGTTGTTTTCAGATTCTACACCTTCTAAGAGACAATATATAGAACCTGATTGACAATTTCCAAATGTCAGCTAAAAAGAGAAAATCGAAAGAGAAAAAACCCAAGTTGAGTAACGACCCTCTTGATACCACTATGAGCCTGGGGGACCACCTTGAGGAACTGCGTTTGCGTTTGCTATATGCGCTTGCAGGGCTGGCCTTAGGGGCCATATTAGGCTTGTTTTTCGGCCGATATATAATAAATTTCATCAAGCAGCCATACATTTCTGTAATGAACAAACAAACAAGCAAGCAAACAACAGCACCCGTTGAAGGTAAGCCGGACGTTTCTGAAGTAAGGGGAAATACAAATCTGCAGACACTTGCACCCGCCGAGGGTTTCGTCAGCTATATAAAAATATCTTTAGTCGCGGGCCTCCTCGCTTCGTCTCCCTGGGTCTTTTATCATATATGGATGTTTGTCGCCGCCGGACTTTATCCAAACGAAAGAAGATACATCTATATGGCGGTACCTTTTTCAGCAGCTTTATTCATCATAGGAGCGGTCTTTTTCGTTGTTGTTGTTGCACCTTTAGCGTTGACTTTCTTTCTAAAATTCAATAACTGGCTTAATCTTGGCTCAAATTGGACATTCCAAAAGTATATTGCTCTTATAACTCATCTCATGCTGGTCTTCGGCATCGCCTTCCAAACTCCAATCGCAATTTTCTTCCTGAACAAAACAGGCCTGGTATCAATTAAGGCTTTATCAAGTTCGAGAAAATACGTCATACTTGTCATTGTTATAGTTGCCGCTATGGCCACGCCTCCAGATGTAGTCTCTCAAATAGCACTGGCTATACCTCTGTACCTTTTGTTCGAGTTGGGCATAATCCTCAGCTACATTGCAAGTAGAAGGAAAAAATCGTAAAACAGTATCTTCAAACATAATCCCAGCTGTAAAATAAAGTATAAATCGAGAAAAACCTTTCCCGGCACAGCCGACCAGTCTTCTGTAGCAGTTGATAACTAATCGACAACAACTTCATCCTGATAGGCGGGGACAGTTACCTCCCAGCCGGTTTGCTCTTTGACATATTCGCCGAAATGCTTTGCGCTTTCGCTCTCACCGTGCACGACAAAAACCCGACGCGGAGGCTTGTCGAGCTCCTTTAGCCATCCGAGAAGTTCCTCCTTGTCCGCATGGGCTGAAAAACCGTGTATCCGCACTATCTTCGCCTTGACCGGACGTTTGACGCCGAGTATCCTGACCTTTTCAATCCCATCGACAATCGACCTGCCGAGCGTACCGATTGCCTGGTATCCAACAAACATTATCGTACATTCCGGCCGGGTAATGTTATTGACCAGATGGTACTTTACTCTTCCACCGGTACACATCCCCGAGCCGGCTATCACCATAATCGTTCCCTTGGCATCGTTAATTGCCTTCGATTCATCGGCGGTACCAGCCATTGAAAGACCGGAAATCTTAAACGGTGATTCATGGTTATTAACAAATTCTGTCATTTCCTCATCGAACAATTCAGGATGATGCTTAAAAACCTCTGTGATTCTTGAGGCCATCGGACTATCAAGGAAAATCTTCAAAGGCTCTATCGTTTTCTCAAGCAGCAATTCGTTTATATAGTATAAAACCTCCTGAGAACGTTCGAGAGCAAAGCTCGGCACAATAATATTGCCGCCAGCCTTTCTTGTTGAGTTTATCACTTCACCAATCAGTTTCTTTATATCTTCGGTATCCTGATGTACCCTGTCACCATAGGTAGATTCTATGAAGACGTAGTCGGCCGCATCGAAAACGGTCGGGTCACATACAATCGGTCTGTCCGGCCGACCTATATCACCGGAAAATAAGATAATCCTCTCCTGGCCCTCCTGGCGCACCTTCGCTCTTATTATAGAAGAACCCAGCACATGACCCGCATCATAAAACGTTACCTCCACGCCATCGCCAATATCCACCGACTTGCGATATTCGACAGGTGAAAAAAGCGGAAAACAAGCCTCAGCATCTTCGATGGTATAAAGGGGAACCTCCGGGTGTTCAACTTTCCGACCTTCCTTCTCATGTCTCTTGCGCTTATGTTCGGCATCTTCTTCCTGTATCTTCGCCGAATCCAGCAGTATAATCTTCGCAATGTCGGCTGTGGCCTCGGTGCAATATATCCTGCCTTTGAATCCCTCTTTGACCAGTTTCGGCAGCAAACCGCAGTGATCCAGGTGGGCATGCGTTAAGAGTACCGCATCAATATCGGCAGGTGGTATTGGAAACGGGTCCCAGTTTCTTTCTTTGAATTGACGTTCCTGATAGATACCGCAGTCCACCAGAACCTTTACGCCATTAGCCTCAAAAAAATGTCGTGAGCCTGTAACATTCTGAGCTGCACCGAGAAACTTCAGTTTTATCCGCATACTTTCTCCTGCTTTCTGTTAAAATTTTATTCACCCGGCGTAGGCACCGCTGCCTGCCAGTTATTGGGGTCGTTGCCATAAAGGTATGGGTCTATTCGCGTCAGCGATGATACGCCGTCTCCGTTTTCGCCGTCCGGTTCCGTCGGCCAGGGATATTCATCATCGTAGTTAATACGGTCTATGCGAATGTACATACGCTCAGTCCCATCCATATCACCGGGCATACCAATCTCAACTTTTTCACCATCGTTGGCTAACTTGCCGCTGGTCCACTGGAATTTCTGTATCCCGCCGGGTGTGCCCGGATACGCCGCATCAAACACCGCTATATCCTTTACAACCAGTAAATATCCATAAGCCGGTATCGTGACACCAAGCGGGAAAGTAAAATCTACGCCGTCGGTTAACTTCCACGGAACATAGGTAAGCTGTTCGTTGTCATATTCCTGCAGGTCAACCGCATAATTTTCAATATTGTATAGTTCTATATACTCGGCGTCGCCGTCCGGTTCGGGATGATACATAATTTCGTTAATCACAATGGGCCCAACTTTAGGATACGCATTGGCACTGCCCGGGGTATTCAAGCTCATTGCCACAAAGTTATACGTATCAGTGCTGCTTTTGTAGTATCTGCCGAAAGCTACACCTGTCTGTGAAGCACCAAAGTCCTCATCTTCACTGTATCCGGTCAATTGACCGTCCAGACCTGAAGACAGAAATACTGTTTCACCATTTTCACTTAATGCAAAACCTGTGTGGCTGCCCGGGTCGGGCGAGCCGTAACCAAAATTTACATCTTCATAAAATACAATATAACTGTTTGGCGATATCGATGTGCCTATCGCAATTTCGTACTTGGTCAAATCTAAACTGTCGTCGCTGAGGAACCAGCCCCCGATGTTGATGGGTGACTCGGTACTGTTATGTAGTTCTATCCAGTCAGGGTTGCCTCCGTGAGAATGCGCCAGAACTTCGTTAATTACAACAGCACTGGGGTTTTGAACCGGACTTGCATCATCGACTCCCGGTGAGCCGTCAATGGCTGCACTCGGTCGCCACCCGACCCTGTCATCCCAGGTATCCAGATTGGGTTCGTTACAATCAATAACAACCAACGAGAAACCGATACCATCGGTTATCGGATACCAGCCGTCATTATAACTGAATTCCTGAATTGTACTGTTGGTGTAATCTTCGAGTTTAATAGTCTCGCCGCCGTTATCCAGTTGTGCATCATAAGGGCCGAGAATCTCAACACCTGTTACACCCGGATACCGCTCGGCAAAGGCATTCGGGTCTTTCACAACCAGAACATATTCATCAGGGGCCAGTGTAACAGAATTTTCAACTTTGATGTCATCAATGAAAACCTCAACATATTCATCACCGGCGGTGGCATTGTTGTTATACGCACCCACTGTTAACGTATGCGGTGAGCCAGCGGCGGTCAATGGAACGTCAACTGTGTAACTCATCCAGCCGTAGTCATCTTCACCTCCGCCGTTGCCGTTTCCAGCCCTGTGAATTAAAGAGTTATTCTCTTCACTGCCATAGCGAAGCCCATCAATATCCAGTATTGCTTCGCCATACTCGTTACTCTCATAGCCTTCGCCCATCAGCATTCGATATCGCAGGCTGACTGAAACAGTCGTATCGTCTTCGAGGATAAATTCCTTCGACCAGCCGCCGGAAGTGGCCCCGCCGGTCGAACCTGGGCCAAGATATACTCTCAGTCCGCCGCCATTATAGCCGCCGGAAGTCTCGAAACTACCACTGGCTTTACCTGGAATACTCGTACCAAAGATATCATCGGCATAGGTGAAGTTCTCACTGTTGCCGTCAAAGGAAGATGACAAAATAACATCACCAGCCTCCAGGCAAAAACTGATTCCATCGGTGAATTTGATGCCGCTCAGGTTCAGTGTCTCGGGTCCGATGTTTTTCAATTCAATGAACTCAACGTCTTCACTCTCATAGCTGCTGCCCTGGCACGGGTCCTGTGGATGGTACATTAATTCTGTAATCCTCAGGAACTTTTGCTGCTCACTTGGGTAGCCGGTATAAGTAATAGTGTCAATGATTACGTCTTCGGTGTCGAGTAGATTTATTGTTTCACCCCAGCTTGACAGATGTCCTCTGTAATCACCCTGGATAAAAAGGTTTTCGCCGCCTGTTGGAGAGGTCGAACGAGAGCGAAAAGAATTAACATTCGGCGAAAGGTACAACGTGCCGCCCATTGGGATAACAACACCGGGCTGGAAGGTATGCTCAACTGCTCCGGTAACTTCCCAGCCGGAAATGTCTATGGCCGTGGATTCGTTATTGATTAACTCGATATATTCCTCATCCTGATTATAAGAAGCCGGGTTGAATTCGATTGTTCCGAAAGATATGTCCGGGTTGGCTGGTTGGGCCGAAGGTATGTCCCAAGCGCCATAAAGGTAGTCACGTATGGGAACTAAAAAGTCATCTTTCATAATCTGGATAGCCTCATCCATTCGCTGCTCCGGAAATCCGCAAACCCAGGGGTTGCCCCATCTTAGAAAGTCGAGTTCCGCCTCAGGTGAAGCTATGGCGAGCATTTCATCAAGACGTTCTTCAAGTTTCAGATGCTCTGTCGGCGTACCCGGAGCCTGGAGCAATTCGTCCATCAGAGTCCGCAAACGGCGTAGGTACATTTCTTGGAACAGCGGCGTATTCCAGATAGCGCCTATGACTCTGTTACTGCCGGTCCAGGAGCCTTCATAGTATGTATTCTCGACAGCGACAATATCGTGACAAAGGCCGTGATAATTTCGGCCGAAAGTCAGGTCCTTATCCCACGGCAAAACCTGCCACTCGCCGTTGCCTTCGGTGTCACGGTAAAGATAGTGGTTTTTGTGCAGATGGTCGCGGTCGTTCATTATAGATGTAGCGGCAATATATGTAATAACTTCAGGGATATTGACGTTGTCCAGCATATAGGTCTGTCGGTCGGGATTGTAAGGGCTGATGCCCTCGACAAAAGCCCGCAAGTCATTGCGGTTTTCATTCAGGCGGGTTTTTTTCTCAATAACAGAAGGGTTGTCCCACACATCATCGTAACAATAAACGACCTTGTAGAGAGCACCCATCAAATCGAGGAGTTCTTCCCGCTTGAGCATATCTTCATCAACCTGCTCTATCCAGGTATCGAGACTGTAGAACTGGCCGTTTTGCTCGACCCTGATAAGAAAACCCTCACAGCCCGGGGTGCCGGCTTTATCGTAAGTTTCATAGGCCAGAGCCTGACGAACGTAGGATTTTTCGTAGTAGTTGGTGTTAAGGTTGAACTCAGCTACGCGGGGTAAACCTGGGTCGAACTGGAAGTGCTCTCCGCGGTTGAAATCGAACTTGTGGCTGGGGCAGGGAGCGCTGGCTGTCGAGCCGCCGCGGCTGCGGACAAAAATGTTATCATAAAGCTGACCCAGATAGAATACTGAGGCGCGGGTTCCCCAGGATTTATCGGCATTTACAGTATCGGATACGAACCAATACAATATAGGCAGATTGCTGGTAACAGCAGGGTCGGCGATAACTGTTCCGAGGTATCTGGCTGAGCCGGTCGGATACAAGAACATCGGCCAGCGCGAAATAACATTTTCAACGTCCTCAGCATCAATATACCAACGTACCATTTCACCGCGGTCTGATACCCCGGCAGGAATACTTGCCCCGTAAACACCGTCTCCCGCTTCGCCGTCGCCGTGAGCGCCATCGTCATACATATTGACTGCTACTTCAGTAGCGAACATTATACGATAATGCAATTTTACCGAAGCAGTGTCTAAAGGATCAAAGGACTCGGTTATTTTTGCAGTAACCACTATATCTTCATTATCTTCCGGAACCAAAGGAAAGTGTTGCACATCCTGTATGATAGGCCCTAAATCACCGGTTCCGGCCCAGTTTTCCTCCCCAGGCGTCGGATTCTGGAAATACAATGGGGCATTCAATAAATCGGGGTCGTTTCCAGCCGCGAGTTGTTTGACTAATAGCTCAGCATCGATAGATAAATCACCGGTATCGAGACCGTAATTTAAAACATGTATCGCCAGGACATTGGTGCCTTCAATAAGATAATCATAAGGTATAGGAAGAATTATTTCCTCCCAAGAGGCCTCAACGGGTGACTGGCCGGTTACATCGTCGTATGCTTTTTCACCGGGGAAGGTGTTGCGCCTTGCTATTTCCGTGCCATTTATCCACACAACACATCCATCGTCAACATAGAGATTAAGCGTCAGCAATTTAATGTCCTGAAGATTCGAAATATTGAAGGTATGACGCAGATAAACCGTAGTGTAGTTATTACGCATATCACCGAGAATGGTATTGTCATCATTGTCACCGTATCCGATACTCGTCTGGCCAATCAGCCAGGTTTCATCCTCATTGAAATCGGAAAAACGCCAGGCGTAAATGGGTTCCGAGGCCTCAGAGAGCCCCTTTCGATAGTGCCAAACGGGGGACTGGGCGGGAACCGCTGCGATTGTCTGAACGGTTTTCATATTTAAGCCATAGGATACATCAGCGCATTGCTGCGGATATGCAGGGGCATATTCTTGCGCGACTGTTCCGTTCGGATATACAATTGCCAGATACTCGCCGGTGGCGCTAAGCTGGAAGTTAGTATGAAGTGGATTATCAGGGTCTCGACGGTTCTTGCCGGAGGCAAAAACTACCAAAAATTCACCGGCTTCGAGCTCCACGCCCTGGGGGAATCTCCACTTCGTCAGATTGTCGGCACTGTCTGTAAGGTACCAGTCATCGAGGTCTATGGTTATGCCGGAAATATTCAGAACCTCAATCCAATCACTAAAATCACCATTTTCGTCGTCCAGGGTCTGGGTGTTTGAGGCCATAAACTCGCTTATTACCAGTGGTGAGCCGATATACCAGTTCTCGGCCAATATGGCAAAATCAACCATATTAACATCGCCGTCGCCGCTGAGGTCAGCACAATTAGAATCGGTGCAGCCGCCGGTATTGAGCCACTGGCCGGTGAAAACCAGCAGGTCTTTCAAATCGACCCTGCCGTTGTTATCAAGGTCGCCTGTCGGCTTTGCCGCCCACGCCGAGCCAATTAAAAAAACTCCTAATAACAGTGGTAAAAAAAGGGTTTTTCTATACGTGTGTATCTTTTTATCTCCTCTGAGAGACGTTTTAATCCGTTTATTATGATTCCAAATTTTTTTGTCAAATGTGGGAAAAAACATTATAATTATCCGACGAGTGAACTTTAACCATATTAACATAATATGGTCAGTTAAGTCAATGATTATTCTGTTAAAATTGACGGTGTTGTCGATAAGCTGTGATTAAAGTATTGATTTGGGGAATGGTTTTTAAGTTGGTGCGGCTGAGGGATTTAGGCCGGTAGTGGAAATGAATTTTTTGGTTGATGGGGGTTTTAAAAAAGTGTGTTTTTCGGTTAATTTTCTTGCTTAATCCTGGAATTGATTGTAAATTAAGCAGGAAAAAGAAATGTAGTTTTGCTTAGGCAAAGATTGTAAGGGCCTGTAGCTCAGTTGGTTAGAGCAACGCACTCATAATGCGTCGGTCGTAGGTTCGAGTCCTACCAGGCCCATTGGTTTTTTTGATGAAAAGGGGAGCTGTCAGTAATACAGGGGCGATTAGCTCAGTTTGGCAGAGCAGCTGACTCTTAATCAGCGGGTCACAGGTTCGAGTCCTGTATCGCCCAATCGAATTCGGCTGGGATGAAGCGAAGACGGGGGGATTCCGGAGTAGAGATGTAGAAAAATAGGGGGAAAAGCGGAGAAATTGAACAAAAAAAGGGGCTTGTTTTTGAGCTAAAAATGGGGGTGTAGCAATTGACTATTTTAGATTGACTATTGAATATTGGGCTAAAATCAAGGGTGGGGTGGAAAAAAAAGACGAAAAAACGCAAAAAAAGTTACAAAATGACAAAGAAAAGAGGAAAAAAAGAAAAAAAGGAAGAAAAATTGAAAAAAAAGTGACAAAATGACTCGTTTTATTGTGTGTTTTTTGTAAAAATTGCAGTGTGTTTTCAAAATCGGACAAAAATCCCGCTCAAGCGCCGCGGGGGCTTTGAGAGAAGAGTTGCAAAATGCCTATAGCAAAATGAGACTGGTTAAAATGTTAAAATGGGTAACTTTGGTAATATAGGCAATTTTGAGCGGTTCTTTCGCTCAACTGCTGCGTTACACAGCCCCGGCTGATGCTCGAAGTACTACAGTACGACTCCGCTCGGCCGGAACTGTAAGCCTTGCATTAGAACAAAATTCTTCGCTCAAAAGAGACAGCTCAGGTCAGGGGCAAAATTAGAGGTAAAAGGAAAAAATGGGGGTGTTAACGGAGGGTCCCCTGTTCTGTGCCAAGAAAGAAGCTTCTCGGGGATGACAATATATTGGGTAAAAGAAGTATTTTGGGGGGCTCCTGTCGGGTAGCGAGATTTGGCGATAATTAGGTGCAAAAAAAATGTTATATTTTTTAGAAAAAAACAAAAAAAGTTCTTGACAAGTAAATTCTATAATATATATTTGTGAGCGTTGGTTTTTGAAGGCAGCAATCTGTTGCTGTAATTACACTTCTACAGAAGAGGAGTGAGTGATGAAGAGAAGAGTATTTACGGGGGTCATTTTAGGGTTTTTAATTACCACAATTAGTTTCGGCCTGCCAAAAACAGAAATTCGATATGAAACCAGTTATGACGATTATTTAGAGCGATGGAAGTACACATACGATGTGTATAATCTGAGCCTGACAGAGACAATAGAGGAGTTTACCATCTGGTTCGGGATTGGCTCGTACGATAACCTCGCTATTGAAACACTTGAACCACCGGCCAGCAACTGGGACGAGCTTGTGTGGCAGCCGGAACCTGTCCTTGGCGATGACGGCGGCTATGACGCCTGGGCCAATTTGGCAACACCCATTGGTGTCGGCCAGAGCGTCAGTGGTTTTGCCGTCAGTTTCGATTGGCTGGGAACTGGAGAGCCGGGTTCGCAATTCTACGAAATAATCGACCCTGTTATGTTTGATACAATTGATTCGGGCTGGACCGTACCGGAGCCGGGGACAGTATTGCTGTTGGGCTTGGGTGGATTGGTTTTGGTTAGAAGAGGCAAAGCATAAGTTTATACGCACTTTCCGAGATATGGAACTGTTTTTTCATGCAAAGGAGATTATAATGAAAAAGTTAATATTGTTTTTAGTGGCTTTAGGAATGTTTATTTCCGTCCCTGTTTTTGCAGTCCCAATCATCGAACTGACAAACGGTGACTACGGCACTACAAACGGTGGTGAGTTTAACATTAGAGTGATATCGGGTACAATCGGGCCGTATAATACTATAAACGATAGCTTCTATACTTTTAGCATCGAAGCTAACGAAAATATTGAAAACGGCAGCTTTTACGATGTTCTTATCAGTACGAGTGCTATATACAATAACGGTGGTCCATCTACTTTCGATCCTCTCGATAGCAGAACTGCTTATCTTTACACTGAGTATGTTAATGGTGGTTTGGGTGAACGTACGGATGACCTGGCAAATTATTTTCAAGAAGCTATTTGGTTTATCGAAGGTGAGTCGGGCGGTGTAGACAACGACCTCGTTGACATGGCTGACGATGCTGTGTCTCCCGGTGGTGAATGGTATGGAATGGGTTTAGGTAACGTTCGGGTAATGAACCTGTTTAAAGAGGGTCATGCCGGCGAGTTTAGCTATCGCAGGCAGGACCAATTGATTCTTGTGCCGGAGCCGGGGACACTATTGCTGCTGGGTTTGGGTGGATTGGCTTTGATTCGAAGAGGCAGAGCATAAGTTTATATGCACTTTCCGAGATGAGCCCATATTTTATATGCAAAGGAGTGGAAAATGTTGGGGAAAAAGGAGCAGAACTTTAGTATAGGAGAGGTATTATGTTTAAAAAACTGTTTTGTATGTTGGCTGTTTTAGAGCAGAACGTTATGAAAAGCGGCTTTATGAACAAATCTTTATTCTTTCCCAAAAAGCTGATCTTTACAAATATTCTTGTTGTTCTAATCGCCGGTTCTGCGCCCGCTGCCGTTTACCATGTTCCCGCAGATTACTCTACCATACAGGCTGCGGTCAATGCATGCAGTGATTTTGACACCGTGATTGTTGCGCCGGGAATATATAAAGGCTCCGGAAATAGAAATATAAATCTAAATGGAAAAACAATTACTCTGCAAAGTACAAACCCTGCTGACCCTCTAATTGTAAATACAACTGTCATCGACTGTGAGGGTGATGGTCGCGGCTTTGTCTTCCAAATGGCCGAAAATGGCGGCTCAACTATCGCCGGATTTACCGTTACAAATGGAAACGGTCTCGTAGGTGGCGCAGTTTACTGCTCAAATAGCAGCAGCCCCTTGATTACCAACTGCGTTTTTGTCGATAATTCTGCTTATTTGGGCGGAGCAATTGCCTGTGCAAATACTAATACAAGCCCCAAAATTACAAACTGTACTATCAAGGAAAACTCAGCTTTAGTCGGTGGAGGCGCAATATACTGCAACGGCGCAAGTCCGAATATAGCTAACTCCTTGATTATAGAAAACTCCGCTCCAAAAGGAGCGGCAGTTTACACCGACAACGCAGGCAAGCCGGTGATTGAAAATTGCACTATCAGCCAAAACACCGCCTCATCTTCCGCAGGCGGCATCTATTGCTACCAATCAAGTAACCTGACCGCAAACAACACCATCATTTGGGCCAACACTGCCCCATCTGCTGCAGAAATTCAAGTCGCAAACTCAGGTCTTGCAACAACTGTCCACCTTTCTTACTGTGACGTTCGCAATCCCGCTCAAAATATAATATGCGCATCAGGATGCTACGTTATCTGGGGTCCGGGCAACATCGATGCTGACCCATGTTTTATCAATGCCGACAGCAATGATTTCCACCTCGGGTCTGATTCGCCTTGTATTGATGCCGGCGACCCGGGTTTTATTCCCGACACCGGTGAAACCGACATCGACGGTGACCCAAGAATAGCTGGTACGAAAATAGATATCGGAGCCGACGAAGTTATGCTCGCAATAAGGGTTTTAAGCCCCAATGGCAGCGAGGTTCTGATTGCGGGTGATATATACCCGATTAGCTGGTCAAGTAACGGTTCTATCAGTAATGTTCTGATTGAATACTCCATAGATAATGGTACGGATTGGAACGATGTCAATACCGTACCTAATACCGGCAATTACAATTGGTATGTACCTCTTGTGAGTTCTGATCAATGCCTTGTGCGAGTCAGCGATGCAAGTCACCCGGATGTCAATGATATTAGCGACGGTGTTTTTACGATAAACAACCCCCCAGTAGCCATCGACGATGCAGACACGACGAACGAGGACACGGCAGTCACAATTAACGTTTTAGCCAATGATACGGATGTTGACGGCGACTCGTTAATAGTTGACTCGGTTACTCAACCGGCTAACGGCTCGGCGCTTATAATTAATAACAGTGTGATAACTTATACACCGGCTGGAAATTTCAATGGAGTCGACAGCTTTACATATACTGTCAGCGATGGCAAAGGGGGGACAGACACTGCAACGGTGATAATTACAGTGAATTCAGTGAACGATAGTCCCATAGCCAATGCAGGTACAGACCAAACCGTTATAGATTACGACGGCGATGAGTTCGAGCAGGTTACATTAAACGGGTCAGGTTCAACTGATGTTGATGGAACAATTGAAAGTTATATCTGGAGTGAAGGAGGAAGTCAGATTGCAACAGGCGTCATCTCTGCGGTTACACTAAGTGTTGCAGACAGCCCCCATACTATCACTCTTACGGTTACAGACAACAATAATGCAACAGATACTGATACTGTGCTGATTACAGTTAAGGCAAATTCCGTCCCGGTCGCCTATGCCGGACCAGACAGAAACGTATATGCATATATCTCTGCCGGAGAGTCAACGAATGTGATATTGAATGGTTCCGGTTCATATGATCCTGACGGAGATGTCATTACGAATTATTCGTGGACATGGACGATTGGCAGTGAAACATTCACTACAGCAGGCGTAAGTCCAACTATCCAGCTTCCTTTAGGAACACACACCATTGAGTTAGTTGTCAAAGATGGCTTTTTAGACTCTTTGCCTGATACAGCGATAATAACAGTGCTGTATGACATACCGCCTGTGTCCGACGACCAGTCGATTGAAACCAATGAGGATGAGCCAAACGACATCACACTCACAGCATCGGATGCTGATGATGACGACTTAACACTTACTTACAAGTTCCAGCAACCACATCACGGCAGCCTGACTGGAACCGCTCCGAACCTGACATATACACCCAATCTCAACTATTACGGTTCAGACGAATTTACTTTCACGGCTTATGATGGGAAATTATATTCAAATGAAGCAACTGTTTTTATAACTGTATTCCCCTTAAACGACCCTCCAGATGCAGTTAATGACATTGCGGTTGCTGATGCTAATAAGAGCAACGATATTTATGTATGTGACAACGACAGTGACCCCGACTATGACTTGATGGCCATTATCGATGTGACCGAACCGAACCATGGAACGGTACAAAATATGGTAAGTTACATCGAGTACACTCCCGATACCAACTATTTAGGCCAGGACAGCTTTGAGTACACTATTGCAGATGATGGTTCTCCGACTATGAGTGATACGGCTATTGTAACAGTGACGGTCAGGGAGCCTCCTTTGCCACCGGTGATGGTTTTTGAAGAGCTTCTTAAAGAGTTCAATATTGCGGCAGGTTACTCCTACAATCTAACTGTGAATATTACGAACGAAGATAGTATCTCACACGACTTGAACGATCTTTTTGTGCTAGACCAGGTAGAAGGTTTATCAATGCAATTTGTCCTTGGAGATACAGTCGGTGCCTGGCAAACATTCCCTGCAACTTTACAAGTAGATGCAACTAATGCAGTTGCAGGTACATACCAGGTACAGGCCGAATGTTTGACAGACGGTGACTCAGAACGGGCAGACTATAGCGAACTGCGTTTCATAATAACCCCAGACCCGAATCTGCCTGATATTGTGTTAACCAGCGAAGATGTTAACTTTGTTCCACTTCCAGGAATACCAGGTTCTCCCACCACAATATCAGCGGCAGTCAAGAATACAGGGCTTGATACCGCCGAAAACATTACAGTTTACTTTACGGATTTAGAAAACACTTTCGAACACAATGTAGATATTTCAAGTCTGACGCCCGACCAGACACAAATCGTATCTACGCAACATACATGGCCTGACGACGGTTTCTACTTAATTACGGTCACGGCTGACCCGAATAATGGGCTCAAGGAGTTTGACAAGAACAACAATAGCGGCAGCAAGGTCTATCAGGTTGGTTCACCACCTCCTGGAACTGCCACTATCAAAATTACGTATAATAAATCAACACAAGGGTCAAGCGGGACGATAGAGGGAACTGTCTTGTATAATATTCTATTAGCTAACGGCCAGACCGAAACATCTCCGGTTAAAGGCGGCTTAGTGCAAGTTGTTTTCTCTGACGGAACAGCGAATATAGAGCTCACCACTGATATAGATGGCAGTTTTGAGGTTTCCTTCTCAATTCCAAACCACGTGGTTATTACAGCAACAGATGGTACTCTATTGGGAACATGTGACGTGAGTTTCTACGTTAACGATGACCTTTGGGTGGATAATATTAACTTCGTTAACAACGATCCAAACATAATTATTGCGGTCGATATACATGCAAAAAACACCAATATCCAAACAATATCCGATGTTCCATTAACATTCTATGCGTATCCGCATCCGTCCACCGGCGAGGAAATCACTATCGGCCAAGATATTATCTCGAAGATAGCGCCGGGTGATACCAATACCGGAACTGTTATATGGGAAAACGCACCCGATGGTGTTTATCGAATTGAAGCTGAGCTTGGACCTGGTTTTTCAGATTACAAAAGTTATAACAATAAAACTACAAGCTGTTTGCGTGTGGGACCGGAGCCCGAGAATATTAACGTGATTATTGATACGCCTATTGATAATGAAACTGTTTTGGCAAGTCAAAGCACACTATTAGCAGCTTTTGTTATTGATAATTACGGCAACGTTATACTTCCCTGTGACATCAATTCACTGATTTTGGATATTAATGGAGTCGATGAGAGCCAGGTAGACCTTGTGCCTCGCTTTAATTGGAGTTCCCTCAGATATGTGTATTCATGGAACCCGCCAGCTGATGCCCATGGAGATGCTTGTCTAAACATAAGAGCAAGCTATGTAACCAAAACTAATCTTACTTTTGTTGACTCAGACTCAAGATGTGTGAATGTGTTAGACAATGAACCACCCTCTTTCGGTGTCTATACCAGTCCGTATTATGCACAAATAGACCAGTCCATTTTGATTACTGTTAATTCGACCGAACAACTGCTGAACGATAGACTAAATTCGATCACAGTTAAAGACAGTGCAGGAGAGTACATTTATCTCTTGCTCCCGCCTACACATGATACAAATAGTACCCAATGGCTCTACCAAACCGAGACTTTAACTGCATTAACAGCATTGGGTTGGGCTAAGATTACCGTCGTTGGCACAGATATTCGAGGCAATACAGCCAGTAAGATTAAGTACTTCAAAGTGGTTAATATTCTGCCGGATTTCTTTATTAACTCGTATGATATTGTCCCCAGCGATTTTAATCCGATACTAGGAGAACCTATTACTATTTATGCGACGGTCCATGCAGGTAATAACGCGGAACCGGAATCTGACATTCCAGTAACGTTTTACTCGAAGCACTCGGATGAAAGTACGGAAATTTTAATCGGCGAAACACTATATACCGGCGAGATTGTTCCTAATGGAAGTGCCGTTGTGTCAACTCCATGGACCAATAAAGCTATAGGCGTATATAGAATCAAAGCGAAACTAGGTCCCGGGTTTTCGGATGAAAATACTGGAAATAATGAGGCCACACGGGCTATATTAGTTGGAGACTATCCATTCGATGCTTATTTTGTTGTAGAAGTTAAAGAACGTCGTAGCAGAACTTTATTCAGATATACGTGTAAGGTTACTTTGCATAATAAATCTGAAGTAGCGATGGAAAATATACTACTTGAATTAGTTGGTGTACCGGAAAATATTACCATAATTGACTCTAATGTGACACTTCCATATGTGGCACCGTCAGGTTCTGCTACAAGCGATGATACATGCATTATTGATGTTAACCGCGTTGAGCCGATTGATTCAGCTCAGATAATCTGGAAGGCTACAACACAGGTTCAAGGTTCTGGCGAAACCGCTGTTCACCAGGAATCATCAAGCCTGATATATTTCATCACAGAAGGTGACATTACTGGTGAAGGTGATGTTGATATTAGTGACCTAGTTAGATTGACAGATAAATGGCTATGGACGGGCACGCCGGGGGGTATTGATGAAGATATTGCACCACTGAGTTATGGTGATGGTATAGTAAATTTCAAAGATTTTGCCGTTCTGGCAGAAGAGTGGCTCAAGTAACGCCAAAGACAAAATAGAGTCTTTAAGATATAAGGGCTGGGAGTTTTTTAATGCTCAGCCCTTTGGTTTTGCTTTGCGGGTTAGGGTGTTATTTATTCCTTCGCCATCGCCGTATTCGTGGGCGGGGACGGTCGCGTATAGTAATGAAACTGTTGCCGTAAAATTGCTGGCTGGTATTTAAGCTTCCAATAACCTGTACGTCCACGCGGCCGTTATCGGGGACGGCGGCCATTAACTCGGCCTTGTCGTACAGAAGAAAGATGCTGGTGTGTTTGCTGCCGGGTCGGCCGTGCTCGAAGATATATTGCTTGACTGGTTCAAGAGAGCCGGGATAGAGCAGGAGAGGGGCGGTCTGGTCGATTTGGTCCCGAGTGATACCCTTCGGCGGCAGCATCCATGCCATTACTCTTTTGAGTCGGTTTTGGCGGTTTATTGTCCGTGGGGCGAACCACAGGCGCGCGCAGAGATAATCGGTTTCATAAGTTCCCATATCGATACGGCCGTTTACTACGCGCGGGCTGCCGTCGAGGTCTGTTTCGTTTGGTTGGGAGATATAGTTGGGGTCGCCGGTATCGATACAAGGGGAGTCCGGAAGCAGATAGTAATCTCCGTCAATCCAGAGGTCGTCGTTGGCATCGGCAGGTGTATCGTTGGTGTCCCAGAAGCCGGGGTCAACAAAAGAAGGAGGCAGGTCGATATTTCCCCAGCCGGGCCAGCCGTCCTGGATGTTGCTGTAAGTTATTGTCGGTGTTCCAGTACTTGCGAGACATACCTGTTCAGGTGCATTATCCCAAAGGATGCAGTTAGTCAGGACTGGATTACCACCGACACCGGAGAAAATACCACCGCCGGAATAAAGGTTAACTAATTTTCCGAAGGCTAAATTTCCGATAATAGCACAATTTTTCAATATCGGACTGCTGTCCCAGCAGAAGATTCCGCCTCCAATCTTCGAGGAATTGCCACTGATTACGCAGTTAGTTATAACAGAATTACTATCTTTGTAGTAAATGCCACCGGCGGGATTAACTGCTGAGTTCTGCATGATGGTAGAGTTGAGGATGGTCAGGCAGCTTTGCTCAGAATGAATGGCCCCGCCGGAGTATTTAGCAGAGTTGTAGTTTATTTCACAATTTTTGATTTCAGGGCTACTATTACCGTTACAGTAGATAGCGGCACCTTCCATAGATGAATTATCGTTAATAATACAATCTGAGATTTCAGGAGCGGCGTTGTAACAATAGATTGCGCCACCGTAGGTTTGTGCGTTGTTTGCAATTAAGAGGCAGTTTCTGATTGTGGGGCTTGCGTTCTCGCAGGAAATAGCGCCGCCCATTATGATAGATGGATCCGGGTCGTAATAATAAGGGAGTGGTTCATTATTGTCCCATATTGGAGGTTCATAAGGAGGAGGGATTGGGCTGGGTGGACTAGGTGGATAATAGGCATTTCCGTTAGCGATTGTTATTCCTGATATGAGCGAGGCGCGGCCTTCGTTAGAGTGTAAGTTAAAGGCCCTTGTGCGGTAAATGTGCTGGCAATCAATAATAGTTGCTGCAACGACGCAGGGGTTCTGCGGATCGGTGCTGCAGATAGTGATGGCCTTGCCGTAAAAATCGATATTCATATTGTAGTATCCGGTGTATGTACCCGGGGCGAGCATAACAATATCGTTGTGTCTTGTTCTGCAGGCCGCAACTGCGTCCTGAATATTGTCTTTAGTTATATATTGGGAATTGAGGCTTTGAGTCGGGCTGCTGCCGGGATTATTATATGAGTTGACGTAATAAACAACAGGGATGACATTCGGTTCAGTGGAATTGCTGTATTCATCGATGTTTGGCCACTGGTCGGTGTCGGGGTCATCGGCGGGGTGGGCGATGTTGGGGTCGGCAAAATATTTCAACTCCCACCAATCTGGCAGGCCGTCACTGTCGGAATCTGCGAACTCGTCGGAGCCCATATCGAGCCTGCCATAGCTTATTCTTGATTCACCGTCGATATCGGTTTCATCCGGCGCAGGGACATAACACGGGTCGCCGGCATTGATACAAGGCGAGGCGGCCTGAAGGTGGCCATCCCAAGTTAGGAGCGGGTCAATATTGATATTGCCTTCTCCCTGCCAGCCTCCTTCGATGTTACTATAGGCTGCTGTGACCTGACCAGCTATTTGAGACATAGAGTTGTTCCAGATGACAGAGTTGGTGACGGTTGCACTGCTTGACCAGGTGGCGATTGCACCACCATCGGCCCGGGCGTTATTACCTATGATTGTACAATTTGAAATCGTAACATCGCTTTGCGCACAATAGATACCACCGCCAAAGCCATAGACATCAGGAGAGCCTCCACCCGGCGGGATGTAGGGGCCATGGTAGGAGGAATAAGCGGTATTATAGCTTATAGTGCAGTTAGTAATTGTTGGGCTGCTGTTGCGGCAGTATATTCCACCGCCAAGGCCCTTGTCTGGGTCCGGGCTGAAGGCTCGATTGTTTGTGATGGTGCAGTTGGTGATGGTCGGGCTGCTGTCAGAGCAGTAAATTCCGCCACCTAATTCAGCACTGCTAAAATAGTATGAGTTGTCACTGATAACACAATTAGCAATAATTGGACTGCCGCCGGTACAGGTGATTCCCCGTCCATAGAAATTCCTTGTGATTATACAATTTTTGATTATCGGGTTACTACCAAAGCAACGAATTGCGCCTACAGGAAAGTAAATCGGGTCAGGGCCAGGAAGCCAAGGGCCAGGGTCAGGATAAGGGGAAGAACCAGCGTGTGTAATTGTAAAACCATCGAGGACGGAGTTATTCTGCTCTTCATTTCGGAAGAAGAAGCCGGCAGCTTCAAAATTGCAGTCAATGATGCAGTTTTCGGGGCCGTTCTCGGATTCTACGGTGATTGCCTTGCCGTGAAAGTCAAGGTTGTAGTTTCCGGGGCCGGTATATGTATCATCGGCTACAAGTACGACTTCACCGTATTCAGCGGCATCAATAGCGGCCTGAATGGTGTCGTATTCTGCAGGAACGCGCAATTTGTTAGGGGGGAACAACCGGACGTCCAGTTGGGCTTCGAGAGTAATATTGTCTCTGCTGGTGTATTGAGCATAAAGTGTAACATCTTGCGATGTTTCAATATTTGTGATTGTCAGCAGGCCGTCTTGTGTGACGGTTGCATGTGTCTGGGGATATATAGACCAGACAGCCGAAGCGGTTACATCTTTTTTAGAGCCATATTCATTGGTGGTTATTGCAGCATATTGCTGCGGGCGGTTTTGCATGACGTAGTTCGGCCCGACTATATCCAGAGCGATCAAGGTTCCGGGTATGTAAAAGTATTCGTCGGCGCCAATATCAACTCTGCCATCACTTACCCTCGGATGGCCGTCAATGTCAGTTTCATCAGGTCCCGGAGTGTAGGCCGGGTCGCCGGCGTTGATACAGGGTGAATGAGGAAACAGGTGATAATCGCCGTCAATCCAGACTGCATTCGGGTCATTTGGCTCAACAACAATACCCGGGTGATTCGCATCGACCCAATAGCCGGGTGAAATGAAAAGCGGGTCAGCTTCGATGTTGTCGTTAACCTGACAAAACGACATATCTATATTTTGGAAACAACTATAGGTAGCATAGCACTGTATATGCGACTCAACAGAATTGTCCCAGAAAATGCAGTTTGTGAGGGAATTGACGTGGTATGTCACACTATATTCATGAGCCCAATTTCCTGTTAATGTGCAGTTGAAGAGGGCATCACAGTCACTGAGGGCTCCTTCGCGATAAGCCTTGTTTCCAGCAATAATGCAACTTCTGATATCGCCGCTACAGGCGTCTAATCCACCGCCACTTTCCTCGGCCACATTGCCGCTGATTATGCATTTGGTGATGGGGCCGTTACAAAAACTTAGGCCACCTCCGGAGCGATATGACTTATTACCAGTTATAATGCAATTTACTATATCGCCGCTACAGTAATGTAAACCACCACCTTCGGACAATGACGTATTGTTGCTGATTGCGCAGTTATCAATGATATTGTCGCACTCACTTAATCCGCCACCATAGTACACGGACGTATTGCCACTGATTGTGCAATTGGTGATTGGGCCATTGCAGTTAGCGAGACCACCACCATGCCCCGAAGTTGTGTTGCCGGTAATATTACAATCAGTGATTGAGCCGCTGCAAGAAGCGAGCCCACCACCACCATAATAGGATGTGTTTCCGCTGATGATGCAGTTTTTTATATGGCCATACCATCCGGACAGACCTCCACCGGGACCATTTTGAGCGGTATTATTGCTAATGATGCAATTTGTGACGACAGGAATGAAACTCGGGTTGAGAGGGGCACCGCTACCAGCAAGTCCACCACCACCGTAGCCAGCGTAGTTTCCTGTGATTGTAGAATTTATAATTGTGGGATAACTATCATGCATACAATAAACTGCTCCGCCGCTACCATCGGCAGAGTTATCGCTGATATTGCAGTCAATAATCGACGGATTGCTGTAGAGACAACAGTAAATTCCACCTCCACCGTGGTTGGCTGTGTTTTTGGTAATAGTGCAGTTTATAATTAATGGTGAGCCATTACTTGGGCAACCTATACCTCCTCCAGAACTGCAGGTGTTTTCGGTAATAATACAACTGTCAATTTTGGGTGAGGCTTCATCACAGGAAATTGCGTGGTAAGTATTACCAGATAAGTAACAGTTTTTAATCGTAGGGGAGGCATTGTAGCAAAGTATAGCTCCGCCTCCAATGGAACCCTCAGGGATAGACCTGGGTGCAAAGCCATTGATGATGGTTAATCCGTCCAGTACGGAGTTCTGGTATTCACCATTGTGAAAGCAGAAGCCGCGATGTCGGTCGTCGACAGTCGCCTGGCAATCGATGGTGCAGTTTTCGTAGCCGTTTTCGGATTTTACGGTAATGGCTTTTCCGTGGAAGTCAAGGTCTCGGTTTCCGTCGCCAGTGTAGGTGTCGTCTGCTATGAGAACAATATCGCCGTCGGAAGCGGCGTCTATGGCCGCCTGAATCGTGCTGTAGTCGGCTGGTACGCGTAATGTCGCCGATTGGTAAAAGACTTCATCGGCACCGATATCAACACGCCCTGCCATTACGCGTGGTTGGCCGTCGATATCGGTCTGGCCGGTATAATCGGCTGACAGGTCGCCGGCGTTTATGCAGGGAGAGCCGGGCAGAAGGTGGCAGCCATCAGGGGCCAGTAAGGGGTCGTCGGGAAAGTTACCCGTTCCACCTCCAGTCCAATTCTGAATACAACAGTAGCTGACAGTCAGAGTGCTTTGCGAGCTATTAGAGATTTGCGATGGAGAGTTGCCCCACAAGATAGAGTTGGTTAGAATCGATTCGGAGGAGTAATTGTACATCGCACTGCCGGTTGTCGCGGAGTTATCTGTGAATGTGCAATTTTGAACTGTAGCTGAGCTGTTAGAGCAGTAGAAACCGCCACCTCTCCATGAAGAGTTATTTTTTATTGTGCAGTTTTTTATGTCGGTATTACTGTTTTCGGAGTATATAGCGCCGCCATCATTATTGGCCGAATTGTTGCTAATGGTACAGTTATAAATAGCATAGATACCATCGGTGATTGAGATTCCACCCCCGCTGCCAGTGCCACGTCCAAATGAGGAGTTGTTGCTGATGCTGCAGTTTGAGATTGTTAAGGGGCTGTTTTGATTTTGACGACAATCGATCCCGGCACCCATTTCTATGACACAGGCATTAATGATTGTAAAACCATCGATGACAGCGTTAATGTCCATGTTGTTTGAGAAATTGAAGCCGCGATGCGGTTCGGTTTCTGTACCCTGGCAATCAATGATACAGCTTTCCGGGCCGGTATCACTTCGGATGGTGATACTTTTTCCGGTTATTTCAATATCTCGGTTTCCGGGGCCGGTGTATGTTCCCGGGTCAACGATGACGGTGTCGCCATCGGCTGCGGCGTCGATGCCGGCCTGTATGGTGGTGTGGGTGCGAGTCGGGCCGACGTAGATGGTTTCGGCTGGGAGTGTTAGCTGGGGTGTAAGAAACAAACAAATTAAGCTTAGAATTATAATTTTTCTCATGAGAGGCTCCTTAAAGTCTCGCTGTTTTTTATAAAAGGAACAATTGATATAATACCATAATCAGCAGAGAAAAGCAATGTTTTTTTTGCAGTTTTTCGCTGAAATTGCACGGAAACAGGGTTTGATACGAATCTCCCCTTTGATTTTTACCCCCCCCCCGCCCCCCGCCGCCTTCGGCAGGGAGCGGCAGTTAAAAAAATAAAAAAAGACTTGACAGGGGTGGGGAGAGGTTATATAGGTTACAAGACAAATGTGCGAAATTTCGGAGGACTATCCTCGGAACTTCCAACTATACGTTACTATTGGCTGTAAGTTTTTTGCAGTGAAGAGTTTGTGCAATTTGCGTATTAGCGAAATGTTCGTCTGGCAGCGGAATTAGGCGATGAGCGAATGGAAAAGTTCACATCATTAACACTTTTTTAAGGAGGTCAATGTCATGTCCTGGAAAAAAACACTTTATTTAACGGCTGTTGTATTGCTTGTTGGTATCTGGCCTGCGTTTGCGACCGATTATTATATCGACCCGGTAAGCGGCAGCGACACGAGCGGCGACGGCAGCGAAGGTAATCCATGGGAGACGTTTGCAAATATTCAATACTACTATTCATCCGCTTACCGTCCGCCGGGATGGGTCCAACTGCAGCCGGGAGAGACGATTTATCTTATGAATGGAACCCACAATACCGAAATAGACGCCGGCGGGGGATATGATGGATGCATAGCCAGGTTCAGGGGCTATCACGGGAGCAGCGGGAGCTGGTTTCGTATTGCGGCCTATCCCGGGCACAGTCCCGTAATAGATGGCTCGGGTTCGAATTATGGAATCCATGTGTTTCAATCGAGCTACTGGGAAATCGAAGGGGTTGAAGTTAAGAATTGTTACGGCCGTGGAATCCGTATTGGAGAAAACACCGGAATTAAGGTGCATGATGTTCATATCTATGATACCGACGGCGTTGATAACAATAACATTGCGGGAATGGAAATTCTGGCCTGCATCGACGTGGAGGTCTATGACAGTGTTTTCAACGATAATTATGACCGCACCTGTGCCGATACGGGCGGACAGGCGACTCAGAACAGCTGCAATTCGGTGGTATTCGGCGGGACAGACGGGGAGAACTGGACGTATCATGACTGCGTGTTCTATCAGACACTTCCATTGTCGGACCCGAAATCCGGGGGGGGGCTGAAATGCAAACACGCTTCAAGAATACCAGAGGGATATTTCCACGTTTACAACTGCAGTTTCCGAAATCATAAATTCTGGGCCTTCCAGACGGGAACGGCAAATACCCACTTCCACCATAACCTTGTCGACGGCGGAGGCAATATACATAGTAAGGACGGTGGCGGGGTTACACATCAGGTAAATCAGATTTTCGAGTATAACACACTCTATGATACCAAGGGGATGTTTTTGGATCCTACCGATAACTGGGTCAACGAAGAATTTCCCGACGACCCTCAAAATATTCAGTTCAAAAATAATATCGTTTACGACAACGGCAGTTACAGCGTTTTCAGCGGGATAATTACGGTCGGGACCTATATGACCGATGCAATGTTTAATAAAATTGTGCCTGAACTGTTTTTTGGCAATAATTGCTATTACAACCCGAGTTTATCCTGCCAGTTTAACATTGGAGCCGTGAACGGCGGCAATTACGGTGTGCTCGGAGATGTGTACAGTCTTTCAGAATGGCAGTCTACTTATAGTTATGATACAAATTCAGTTGAAGCGGACCCGTTGTTTGTTGATGCGCCAAATGACGACTTCCATTTACAGAGCGGCTCGCCTGCAACAGGTATGGGTATGTATGCAGGTACAGGCCCCCAGCCGCCGGGACAGGCGAGCAATCCGAGCCCGGCCGACAGCGCGACGGATGTGAGTACAACGGCCGACCTTAGCTGGACGGCGGGCTCCGGTTCGACCTCGAGCGATGTGTATTTCGGCACCGATTCGACACCGGATTCAGGGGAATTTCAGGGCAATCAAACGGCTACGACTTATGACCCCGGAACAATGGCCAACAGTACGACCTACTACTGGCGCATTGATGAAATCAATGCTGAAGGTACAACTACAGGCAATGTATGGAGTTTTACAACCGAAGCGGCGCCTCAGCCGCCGGGACAGGCGAGCAATCCGAGCCCGGCTAACAGCACCACTGATGTGAGCATAACCGCCGACCTTAGCTGGACGGCAGGCTCAAACACAACGTCCCATGACGTGTACTTTGGGACCGATTCAACTCCTGACGCAGGCGAGTTCCAAGGCAATCAAACGGCTGTAACTTATGACCCCGGAACAATGGCCAACAGTACAACCTACTACTGGCGTATCGATGAGGTCAATGCAGAAGGGACGACAACCGGCAATGTCTGGAACTTCACAACCGAAGCGATACAGCCGCCGGGCCAGGCGAGCAGTCCGAGTCCGGCCGACAGCGCAACGGATGTAAGTATCGATGCCGACCTTAGCTGGACGGCAGGCAGCAATGCTACAAGTCATGATGTTTACTTTGGCACTGA
>Ga0272442_10002193_pt1 | contig 28633 bp, 21 predicted proteins | sample SSMForm2O_FD_200262 | JGI IMG/M metagenome (GOLD analysis project Ga0272442, IMG submission 200262) | Marine sediment archaeal communities from Little Sippewissett salt marsh, Falmouth, MA, United States - SSM-Form-2O | ecosystem: Environmental > Aquatic > Marine > Wetlands > Sediment ...
CCGATACCCCGGATCGTTATAAACCTCCAAAATCAACCCCGTATCACCCGCAATAACAGCCCGCCGAAATCCCGCCAAGAACACCTCCAAATCATCCGACCCCGCCGCCCGACGAACCCCACACGCACACGACAACGAAACAACCGCACCCCCCAAAACAACCACCCACCCCACTCGAAGCCAGCGAACCATCCCGTTTCCCGTCATCCCCGATCGTCACTCCTTTCTGTCATCCCCACTCCATAGCCCGGCCGACGCCTCGCCCATGCCGTTTGTCTACGCGGCGTGGGGCCCCATCTTCCGTACACTCTTTTTCTTGGCCTGTGCTACCCTGATGTGGTCAATTCCTGTCTTCGTTCCTTGAGTTTGTTCACGATCTCTGTATACGCGCCCTCTGATATTGCCGGTACTTTGGTCAGCTTGCTGTGTAGGCGCTGTAAGGCGTCGTCAATCTGATCCACTCTCCTGCATTCGTCTGTGCCTGGGAGGCAATGCTTCAATGCCTCGCCAGGCACACCCAAGAACAACTCCGCCAACCCCAAGTTATAGCGCCACGTATAGTGGTCTTCGTATTCCAATGCTTTCTTGCTCTTGTCTAGCAAGCCCTGCGCATTCTCATCTTCATCGAAAACCAGAAGCCCTAGATGACCATGGGCGCGCGCAACCTCTTCATCTGGAGCATCCGCCATGCCAATGACAGCCTTGTAGTCGGCCAGCTGCTCCTCTCGCCGAGGGGGAACTACGGCCCCGTACAGGAAGGCGCGGCTGTGAAGTGCTCGCGCTTTCTCTTCCGACGGCGCATCAGACATGGCGATAACCGCATTATAGTCCGCAAGCTCTTCTTCTTGACGCGGGGGCTCGAGCTTACTGTACGCAATACCCCGGTTCAGGAGCGCTCGTGCCTTCAGCTCCGTCGGCGCATCGGGCATGCCGATGACAGCGCCGTAGTCGGAAAGTTCCTCCTCTCGATGCGCGGGCTCCAAATCTCCATATGTCGAACCTCGCTGTAGTAGGGCCTTAGCCTTCAGTTCTGCGGACACCTCTGGCATGGCGATGATCGCGCTGTAGTCAGCAATCGCCTCTTCTCGGCGCGGGGGCTCGAACGCCTCGCAAGCAGTGCCTCGGAGCAACAGGGCCCGTGCTCTCTCTTCCGGCGGTGCATCCGCCGTGGCGATCACCTTGCTGTAATCGGCAATTTCCTCTTCTCGGCGCGGGGGCTCCAAATCCCCATATGTCGAACCTCGCTCAAGTAGGGCCTTGGCCTTCAACTCTGCTGGCACCTCTGGCATGGCGACAACCGCGCTGTAGTCAGCAATTTCCTCTTTCCGGCGTGGGGGCTCGAACGCCCCGTAAGTGATACCTCGGAACAACAAAGCCTGTGCTCTGTCTTCCATCGGTGCATCTGCCATGGCGATCACCTTGCTGTAGTCGCCAACCTCTTCTTCTCGACGTGGAGGTTCGAACTCTCCGAATGTGACACCTCGGCACACGAGTGCTCTCGCTTTCATTTCCATCGGTGCGTCTACCATGTCAAGAATGGCACTGTAGTCGGCAATTTGCTCTTCCCAACGCGGTGGATCCAACTGTCCGTACGCAATGCCTCGGTTTATTAGCGCGCGTGCCTTTTGCTCCGTCGGCGCATCCTCCATGGCGATAACCGCGCTGTAGTCGCTCAACTCCTCCTCTCTTCGCGGTGGAGTCAACTCCCCGTACGTAATGCCTCTGTTTACCAGGGCCGGTGCCTTCTCTTCCGTCGGCGCATCCTCCATGGCGATAACCGCGCTGTAGTCGCTCAACTCCTCCTCGATTCGTGGTGGCTGCAGCTTCCCGTACGTCAAACCGCGGTTGATCAGCGTCCGAGCCTTGTGCTTGGCGGAGATGCCTGGCAGTTTTAGGACCCTGTTCCACAATCCTATGGCCTGCTTGAGTTTGCCAGCATTCGCCAGCTCAATTGCCTCGCTCGTCAGTTTCGAGACGATGGCTTGTGTCCTCATTCCCCCCGATGCCTCTATTGATTTCTCATCCGCATGTGATTGGCCAGCAGCCGCTGTTTCTCCGCCTCTGTACTTTTCGGGGTCGATATACGCCTCCCTTGCTATCCTCAGACGTGCCAGGGAACTCTCTATGCTAATGTTGAAGCTGTCTATGTACTCTGACTTCTCGGTCTTGCGCTGGTTTGAAATCTCAGAGAAATGGAGTCCATCGAGTTGGTCCGTTAGGAGCGATATCGGATCTTCCAACAATTCTGGTATCTTCGACCCCGTCAGCTCTCCAAAGATACGCTGCATTGCCTCGTCCGCATCCGGGATCGTGACTTTGAATGCACATGCTGAGTGTTTCTCAAGCAATTCACCCACCGTTTCAGGCATATAGTGGCCACGGCGAACACACCAATACAGATTCCCATCGAATTGATGCGCCTGATACAAGGCATCCATAGTCGCATCGGCCCAGCCCCCGTATCCCATAACGATTACACCACGCCGTTCGAAGTGAGATCTCAGCGACGAGCTGTTCTTTTTCCCGTCCTCGATCTCGTCCGTCGAGTTCAGAAGCCGATATCGGTGAACGCTCCCATGCGTGTACACAAGATGAATAGCGTCATGGGCATCTTCCAGTAGGTAGTCGAGTACTTCAGGCCTGTCCGACATATAGTACAAGACGTTGACAAGCTGCAATGCATCCTGGAGGAGGTGGTCGAAGTTAGTTGTCAAGATGGTTTTGCAGAAGCGGCCTTGGTACTGCCAACTCCTTTTGCGCTGCTGGTTAAGAAGGCACGCTAGGAACAGATGAGCCGGGTTGTTCTTCCGAACGGCCTTGGAGCATAGCTGCCTCATGAAATCGCGGCGCAATCCAGGTGTTGTCAGCCCGCCCGGACAATCGACACTCATGAGGAGCTTGTAAGCTTCTGTGGTACAGTTGTCTGTTGGAAGACCTGTCTCGCTATCGAACTCAAGGCTACTGCTCTCTTCCCTATCTTTGTATTCCGCTGCCACTCTCATCCAGAAACTCTTGCAGATTTCCGCGTGTTCAGCCGCCTCTCCTACACTTCCACCACGTTGCCTTTCATATAGCCACTCTGGCGCAACTCTGAGTATTTCCCTGGCGGTTGGGATTACGCCATGGCTGAAACCAGCGCCAACCAGCATTGTATATGCTGCCCTTTCGTCTGACGTTGTTGCAAGACGCTGACTTATGAGTTTCAGCATCCTGTCAAATGGCATTTCATTCATAGCGCTACCTCGCTCGCAGCAGGCGACTGGGATTTCCGCCACCTCCAAAGCAGATCAACCTAGCCAGGAGCTGTTCTCAGCTCCGCTATCCATCGGTGCCCATCAAAGTCTCTAGAAGCACTATCGACACCCCGCCCCGCAGCCTTTAGCCCATCCCCGCGCAACTCCTGCCATCCCCCACATCTTCCCCTCCAGCCCACGGCCTTCCCCATCCCCCAGCCAATCATCCCTCATCAATAATCAATCTGCAATCGCCGCAGGCGTCCTGATTCAGCCTTTAGCCCTGAGCGTAGCGCAAGCGGAGTCGAATGGGGCAGTCGAATGGATCTAAATCAAAGTTTCCCCGGAACATCCCGCCTCCGGCAAGCGTCTAATACATAGACAACCAACAAGGAAACGAGAAATGACCACGAACATACTAGGATATCCCGCCCCCCGGCTAGCCTCCCCGCGCTCATTTGGGCCCAAAACGCGCCCTCAAGGTGTAATCAATCGCGCCAAACAAACCCAATTTCCCCAGGGCCTGTTTCGACATAAATCTATATGTGAAAGTCGATTACGGTATTTCGGGCCAAAAGGCCCGGGCGCCAAAACAAACCCAAACAAAGCCAATCGCCCCAGCCGCCTCAGCCCCATCTCATCTGTCAAATCTCAAATCGCAAATCCGCAGACCCCCACCCCCGCCCTGTCATCAACCGCGCCAAACAAACCCAATCGCCCTACCCTGCGCATCCCCCTAAGCCATTTCACGGAAATGGCTTACAGCCAAACCGGCCTCTGGCCGGGCAACAAAACAAACCCAATCAAAGCCAATCCCAGAGGCCCCCGCAGGCGCGAGACCCCGTGGACGTACCCCGCCCCGTCGGGTAAGATGCCATCCTCGACAAACTACGATCCGGAGAAACCCACCTGGAAAGGAACGTGCATGAAGCGTCTCAGGAATCTCGCCATGTTCATCACCGCATCGCTCATTTTGACCGGCTGCACCTCAAACGCCGACATCATCGCCCACCGCGGGGCCTCGTACCTGGCCCCCGAGAACACCGTCGCGGCCGCCAAGCTGGCCTGGTGGAAGAAGGCCGACGCCGTCGAGGTCGACGTCTACCTCTCGGCCGATCGCCAGGTCGTCGTCATCCACGACAAGACCACCAAGCGCACCGCCGGAGGCGAGGAGCTCGACGTCGCCACCAGCACCGCCGAGCAACTCCGACAACTCGACGTCGGCAGCTTCAAGAGCGACACCTACGCCGGCGAGCGCATCCCGCTATTGTCTGAGATCATCGCCACCGTCCCGCCCGAAAAGAAACTCTTCGTCGAGATCAAGTGCGGCCCCGAAGTCCTCGCACCCCTCGAAGAAGCCATCGACGCCGGCGGCAAACGCAACCAGATCGTCATCATCGGCTTCGGCCTCGACACCGTCAAAGCATCCAAGAAACGCATGCCCGACCTGCCCACCTACTGGCTCGTCGGCACCCAGAAGGACAAGGAAACCAAAGCCTGGATCCCCCACAGTACGACCCTCATCGACGACTTGGCCGGCAGCAACCTCGACGGCCTCAACGTCCACTGGGCCGGCATCACGAAAGAGTTCGCCAAGAGCGTCCACGCCGCCGACCTGGGCCTCTATTCCTGGACCATCGACGACCCCATCGAAGCCGCCCGCCTGACCAAGCTCGGCGTCCAGGGCATCACCACCAACCGCCCCGGCTGGCTCCGCAAGCAACTAAAGGGCATCTCCGGCGCCCTCCTATCCATCAAGTCCGGCCGGCGCGCCCAACCCACCGAGGAGCCCAAGAAGTGAAACCGATAGCAGTCCTAGTGTCCCTGGCCCTGGCGATCCCGTCGCTGGCCGCCCCATCGCAAGCGCCCCAAGCGCCGCCGGCCACGCACTACGCCATCGTCGTCACCGGCAGCGAACTACTGGCCGGCGCCTACGCCGACGGCCACACGCACTTCCTCACCCGCACCCTCCGCCCCCTGGGCCTCGAATGCGTCGGCTCGCTCTGCGTCGACGACAAACGCCCCGACCTCCAGGCCGCCCTGGGTTTCGCCGCCGGCCGGGCACCGCTGGTCATCGTCACCGGTGGCCTCGGCCCCACCGACAACGACATCACCCGCGAGGCCCTCTCCGCCTTCACCGGCATCGAACTGAAAGAGCACCCCGACGTCCTGGCGAACATGGCCCGCCGCTTCGGCCGATCCTCAGACCAGCTTCGCGCCAACCTCCGCCGCCAAACCCAGGTCCCCGTCGGTGGCACCTACCTCAAGAACGCCAACGGCACCGCCATCGGCCTTGTCTTCGACGAAGCCGACCGCGTCATCGTCGCCTTGCCCGGCCCGCCCCGCGAATTACAGACCATGGTGCAAAACGAACTCGTCCCCTACCTGTCGAAGCGCTTCGGCACCCGCCTGCCGGGCTCCTCGATCACCCTGCGCTTCGTCGGCCTGGGCCAGTCCCAGATCGACCAGACCCTCAAGGACCACGTCCCCCTCGCCCCGGACATCATCACCAGCTCTCAGTTCGGTGGCGGCCGCGTCGACTTCACCTTCTCCCTGCCCGACGATACGCCGGAGAACCGCAGACGTCTGGAGCAGTTGAAGCAGGCGATTGTCAAATGTCTGGGCGACAACATCTACGGCGAGGGTGACACGACGCTGGAAGAGCACGTGATCGCGCTGCTAAAGGCGCGGGGCCAGACACTGGCCCTGGTCGAGATCGGCAGCGACGGCGCCTTGGTCGCCGCACTCAACGGCGCCGCCGACGCGCATCAAGTGATCGCCGGCGCCTACGTCGCGCCCTCCGAGGCGACGCTCCACCGTCTGCTCCTGGGACCTGCGGCATCGCCATTCGCCGGCGCCATGGACGTAGCCGACGTCGCCCGACAGGCCGTGGCTGTCACGAACAGTGCCTGGGTACTCATAACCGGTCCGGCCCGGCAGGCCGAAGGCCGAGGCCGCTACCTCGATGTGGCACTGCGACGCCCGGACGGGCGCGTGGATCGCTGGCGCCAGCCCGTACAAGGCTCGGCCGAGATGCTCGGCTCCCGCGTCAGCACGTACCTCCTGGACCAACTGCGCCGGCGCCTGCGCGACGGCCTATCAGACGCGGCACGGCTCCTGCTCCCGCTCGACGTCCTCGCAGACGTCGCTCTCGACAGCCGGCCGGCGGCCGTCGCCGGCACGATGCAGAATGTGCCGCATCCACAGGGTGATCACGCCCGCGGCCAGAACTTCGCCGCAGACCACACCGACCAGGATGCCCACGAAGCCGCCCAAATACGAGCCCAGCAAAGCCAGCGGCAGTTGCAGCCCAAACAACCGCAGCGCCGTGGCGCCCGTGCTGTGCAGCGAATGGCCCATGGCGTTGAGCCCGTTGCAGATCGTGTGGCTGATGCCCCGAAAGGACAGCGCGATCGGCACGATCGTGAAGTACTGAATAGCCGCCTTGATCACGGCGTCGTCGCGCGAGAACAGCGGCGCCAGCGAGCCGGCGAAGACCGCCAGGCCGATCGCGCAGAGGCTCCCCCAGGCTAGGCAGGTCGCCAGCGTGATCCGCAGGCCGGTGCGGACGCGGCCATAGCACGCGGCCCCCCAGTTCTGCCCGATGAACGGAATCAGCGAAGCACCGACGGCCATGACGGGAATCATGACGCAGTGCTCGATGCGGACCCCGGCACTGAAAGCGGCCACGCGTGTCACGCCATAGGCGCTGATCATACGCGTCAGGATGCCGCCGGCCAGCGGCATCAGGAGGTTCGCCGCCGCGGCGGGCACGCCGATATAGAGAATCCGGCCCCACGATGTCAGGATTGTGCGCCAGGCCAAACGCTCGAAGACCAGCAGGTGCTTGGCGCGGCGCAGCACGATCAGCGAGGCGACCAGCGCCACCGATCGCGCCAGCACCGTCGCGAAGGCGGCGCCGCGGATGCCCATGGCGGGGATGGGGCCGAGCCCGAAAATGAAGATCGGGTCGAGTATGATGTTCAGACCCAGGTCGGCGACCATGATCAAGCTGGGGGTCAGCGTGTCGCCGGTGGCGCGGATGGCGTTGTTGCCGATGATGGGGATGACGAGAAAGATCATTCCCGCCAGCCAGATGCGCAGGTAGCTCAGGGCCAACGGCCCGGTTTGCTCGTTGGCGCCGAGCAGGCGCAGGATTCGGGGCAGCGCCAACCATCCGGCGGCGATGAAGACGATGGTGATGACGAGGCCGAGCAGCAGGGCGTGGAGCGTCAATAGCCGGGTCCCGGTCTCGTCGGCCCGGCCGATCAGGCGGGACAGTACGGACGAAGTGCCGATGCCGATGCCCATGACCAGGCCGAAGACGACCATCACGATGGGGAAGGTGTAGCCCATGGCTGCCAGCTCCACCGTGCCGAGCCGGCTGACGAAGTAGGTGTCGGCGACATTGAAGGCGGCGCCGGCGAGGAAGCCGATCATCATCGAGAGGCTCATGCGCAGGAGCAGGGGGCCCACGGGTCCGGTCGTGAGTGTGGCGGCCATCGTGGGCGAAGACGAGTTCGGCGATTGCTTCATCAGGAGGCGATACTTTCTGTCAGGCCGCGGCCGAACCCTCGGTGACTTCCTGCTGTTCTTCTCCCGGGTGCCAGTTGGCCAGGGCCCGCTTGATGTCTTCGGCGATCGAGTACAGGCACGGCACGATCACCAGCGTAATGGTCGTGGCGAAAAGGATGCCGAAACCGAGCGAGATCGCCATGGGGATCATGAAGCGCGCCTGGCGCGACGTCTCGAAGATCATGGGGGCCAGGCCACCAAAGGTGGTCAGCGTGGTCAGTAGGATCGGCCGAAAACGCCGGACGCCGGCCTGGTGAATGGCGTCGAAGGCGCAGGTTCCCTTGCGGGTCAGCCGGTTGGCGTAGTCGATCAGCACGAGCGAGTCGTTGACGACGACACCGGAAAGGGCGACGACGCCCATGAGGCTCAGCAGGCTGATATCATAGCCCATGATGATGTGCCCCACGACGGCGCCGACGACGCCGAACGGGATGGCGATCATGACAATCAGCGGTTGATAGTAGCTGCGGAACGGAATGGCGAGCAACGCGTAGATCGCGAACAGCGCCAGCATCAGGCCCTGGAACAGACTCGTGGTGCTCTCGGTCATGTCCTGTTGGCGGCCTTCCCAGCCATAAGAGAGGCCGGGGAAATCCTTGCCCAACTGGGGCAAGACGTCTGCCATGAGCGCGGCCTGCACCTGACTGGTCTGTGACATCGGCTCGACATTGGCGGTGACGCTGACGGTGCGGCGCCCGTTGCGGCGGGTGATGGCGGTATAGGCGCGGCCCCGCTTGATCTCGGCGATCTGGGCCAGGGGGACGTCGGTGCCCCGGGGCGTGCGGACGAGCAGATGTTCAAGGTCGTACTGCCGCGTGCGCTGCTGGCGGGGCAGTCGCACCTTGACACGAATCTCGTTGCGTCCGCGCTGCTGCCGCGCCGCCTCGGCGCCGTAGAACGCGTTGCGCAGTTGCCGGGCCAGGGTGCGCTGCGTCAGTCCGAGACTGTGTCCTTCCTCGGAGAGGCTGAAGTCGAGCTGTTTCTTGCCCGGGGTGAATCCGTCGTCAATGTCCTTGACGTTAGCGAAGTCGGTCAGGCGTTCGGCCAGAGCGGCGCTGGCCCGATCCAGCACGTCGATGTCTCGATGGCTCAGTTCCACGGTGAGCGAGGCGCCGCGGCCCGGGCCTCCTCGATCGGCTTCGAAGCGCAGGCTCTCGAGCCCCGGGATGGGGCCCGTATGGTCGCGCCACAGGTTCGTAAGCTCCGTCGTGCTGATCGGCCGGACGCCGGCAGGGGTCAGGTACACCGTGACCTCTATCTCGTTCTCGTCGATCAAGGCGAAGATACCCTCTGCCAGTTCGTCGCCGCCATTGGCCTGGACCATCTCTTCGGCGGCGGTCAGGAGTGTCTGGCGCACTTCCTGGGCCCGCGATATCGGGGAGCCGTAGGGCAGCAGGGCGGTTACCACGGCCCGGTCCGATTCGACGCGCGGCATCAGGATCACGCCGATGCGTCCGCTATTGACGTAGCCGAGGACGACAATGAGGAAGGCGATACCCAGGGCGATCGTGACGATACGAAAGCGAATGAAAATGTCCAGACAGGGGGCGTAGAGTTGCTTGATGACCCAGTCGAGGCCCGTGCTGAAGCCGTGCTGCAGGGTCCCCACCATGCCCCTTCGCTCCGATGTGCGGCGCCGGCCATGGGCGAGGTGGCAGGGCAGAATCAGGAGCGCCTCGACCCAGGAGATGGCGAAGACGGTGATCACGACAAGGGGAATCGTGCGCCAGATCTTGCCCATGAAGCCCGGGACGAAGCTGAGCGGCAGGAAGGCGACGATGTTGGTCAGGATGCTGAACGTCACGGGCAGCAGGACTTCGCGGGCGCCCTGGATGGCAGCCTGCATGAAGTTCATGCCCTGGAGGCGATATTCGTAGATGTTCTCGCCAACGACGATGGCATCATCGACGACGATGCCAAGGGCGACGATGAAGGCGAACATGGAGATCATGTTGATCGTGACATCCATGCCCGGCAGGAAGAGGAAGCACCCGAGAAAGGAGATGGGGATGCCCATGGTGACCCAGAAGGCCAGGCGAATCTCGAGCGTCAGTCCCAGGAGCAAGAGCACGAGGGTCAGCCCGTAGAAGGCGTTCTTGAGCAGGAGGGTCAGACGCTGACGATAGATGTTGGAGCGGTCCCGGTTGATACTCCATTCGATTCCCGGCGGCAGGTCGGCCTCGATTCTGGCCATGGCGGCGCGGGCGGCATCGGCGACGCCGATGGGGGTCTGCTCGCCGACGCGATAGACGCCAATGCCCACGGCGGGGTATCCGTTGTAGGTGGCGTAGCGGTCGGTCTCTTCAAAGGTGTCTCTGATCTCGGCGACGTCGCCGAGGGTCACGACGGCGCCATCGGAGGTGGTAATCATGGGGATGGTGGCGAACTCGCGGGCCCAGTCCCGTCGCTCGTTGACGCGCAGGAGGATGTCGCCGGCCTGGGTTTCCAGGGTGCCGCCCGGGATCTCGACGGAGGTCTCGCGAATGCGCTGGGCGACCTGGTCCAGCATCATGCCGTAGGTGCGCAGGGCGTCCTGGTCGATTTCGATGGCCACCTCGTAGCGGCGGGCACCGACGAGATCGACCTGGGTAATGGCGGGGTCCTGCAACAACTGATCGCGCACCTGTTCGGCCAGTTCGCGCAGTAGCCACTCGGTGGTGTCGCCGTAGAGTTGTATCTGGAGCACTTCCCGACGAATCAGCCGCAAGCTGACTTCCGGCCTTTCGGCGTCGAGCGGGAACGTGACGATGCGGTCGATCTCTTGCTTGATGTCCTGGTAGACGCGTTGCTGGTCGGCCCCTTCCTCCAACTCGGCCATGACCATGCCCATGCTTTCCGAGGCGGTGGCGGTGATCTCCTTGATGCCGTCCAGGCCACGAATGGCCTCCTCAATGACGAGGATAATGCCTTGTTCGACTTCTTCGGGGCTCGAACCGGGATAGGCGACCATGATACTGACCAAGCCCAGGTCGAACTCGGGGAACACCTCCTGCTTGACGCGGGTGGCCATGAAGAAGCCCCCGATCAGGAAGATGAACATGAGCAGGTTGGGCGTGATGCGATTGTGCGTCATCCAGGCGATGGGCCCGTGACGTTCCTGCGGATCTGCCTGTCGTTCCTGGTGGCTCATGGGCGCTGCCCTTCATCCATTGCCATCCGGGTTGCTTCCTCGACGTCCTGGCCTTCCGCTGTGGCAATGCGCAGGGGCATGCCGGCGACCGGGGCGGCGATATCGGTTACCACCAGTCGCTCGTCTTCGGCCAGGCCCTCGCCGACGAACGCCTGCTGCGGTCCGGCGAAGACGATCTCGACCGGCCGGATTTCGAGCTGGTCGTTGGGGTCCATGATCCACACGGTTTTGTCGTGAACGAAGGGGCGTTCGATGGCAAAGACCGAGTCCAGGGTCTGGCCCTGTATCTCGGCGCTGACGAAGGACCCGATCAGGAGCTTGGGCTTGTCGTGGTTCTCGGGCTTGAGGCAGAAGGGATCGTCGACGACCACCAGGAGCTGGGCCATCTTGCCTTCGGATTCAAGCTCGCCGTAGAGGCGGACAACGTGGCCGGTGCGGAAGCGGTCCGGACCCCAGGCGAGTGTGTTGTGGATCTTCACGCTCGATCCGGCGTCGCCATTCTTCTGCGGGATGGTGAGCCACTTGAGCTGGCCGGTGGATACCTTCAACTCGATCCAGGCCTCATCGGTGGAAATCAGGGTCGTCAGGCGCGAGCTGAGGGATACGGTCGTTCCGAGATCAACGAGTTTTTCCTGGATGATAGCGTTGAACGGGGCGGCGATGTTGCAGCGGGTCAGATCGAGCTGGGCCCTCTGCAGGGCGGCCTTGGCCGAGGCCAGGGCCGCTTCGGCCGAGAGCAGTTGGGGCTGGCGCAGGACGAGTTCGCGATCTTCGTCGGTAATAATCTCACCGAGCAGCTCGTATTCCTGCCGGGCGACGGCCTGGTTGCCCTGCTCGACCTTGAGGTCTTTCTGGGCCCGGGCGACGTCACCTTGGCGCTGCTGGACGAGGATCTCGTAGTCGCGCGGGTCGACGATGAACAGTCTCTCTTTGGCGGCCACGATGCCGCCCGGGATTAGGGCGTCGGAGATGCTGACGATCTTCCCGGAAACCTGGGGCTGCAAGGTCACCTGCTGGGCGGGCACGACGGGCCCCATCGCCTCGACCACCGTAGGGCACGGTCCCTTGGTGGCGGGGATCACGCGGACGAGCTTGGCCTGCCGTGGGGGCTTCATCCGTTGGGCACGCGGGCTGGTCCTCATCAGGTGGCGAAAGACCAAGAGGGCCGCGCCGATGATCACCGCGGCGATCGCCAGTTTAACCGCTCCGCCGAGCAAGAGACCGAGCCAGGACGGCTGCTTGTCGTTTAGATGTTTTTCCGGTTGCTTGGGTGTTGTCATAGCGACACCTAATCACTCTGGATTCTATCGTCAAGGTTCGATTGTCTTTGTGTCGTTCCATCTGCTTGCGCCAGGGCAGGCTGAGCCAGGTCGCCGGGCCCGGCGATCGATCGGTATAGATCGATGCGGTGCTGGATCAGGACGCGCTGGGCGCTGACGACGTTCAGTTCCAGGGCCTGGAGCGACTGCAAGGACTCCAGGACGCGGATGTAGTCGATCTGTCCTTTGATGAAGCGCTGCCGGTTGCGTTCGTACGTTTCCTGTGCGAGGGGCAGCCGCACGTTGAGGTTCGCCAGAAGCCGGGCCTGTTGTTGCTCCTGCGTCAAAGCCGTCTCGACGTCCTGGAGTGCGTTGAGGATCGTCTGGCTCCAGGCGTGCATTCTCTCGCTGACGATCGCTTCCTGGCGCTGGACCTCGGCCTTTCGCCGGCCGGCGTCGATGAGAGGCTGGACGAGATTGCCCGCCAGGTTGGCCAGCCAGTCGTCGAACAGGTCACTGACGGACGTGACCCTCGTCTCGATGCCGGCCGAGAGACTGACGCGGGGGTATTGATCGGAGATGGCTGCGGCGAGGCGCTGGTCGGCCGCTTGAACTTGCCGGTAGGCCAGCCGCACATCGGGCCGGCGCAGCAGGACTTCGGAGGGAACGCCCGGATCGGGCATCGCCGGCAGGGCGGGCAGGTCGATCTCGCGGCCCTGCCATGCTAGAGACGGCTCGGCGCCGACCAACACCGACAACGTGTATTGCAGCAACGCGGCTGCTTCTTCGGCCGAGATGACGGTTGCTTCCGTGGAGGCGACGAGTTGACGCTGACGCAGCACGTCGGCCGCGGCCGCGGCGCCCTTGCGGAATTGGAGAGTGACGACTTCGAGGACCTGCTTGTTGATGTCGACCTGCGAGCGGGCGATCCGCAGCAACGCCTTGGCTTCGGCCAACTGATACCACGTGTTGGCGACGGAGGCTGACAACGTGATCGCCGCGGCGTCCACGACGTCCCGGCTGGCCTGGACATCGAGCCAGGCGGCCCTTTGGGTCGAACGCAGGTAGGACCAGAGATCCACCTCGTAGCTGGCCGCGACGCCGACGGAGTAGAGGCCGGTGTACGTCGTGCCCCGGTCATCTTCGGTCCGGGTGCGACTGGCGCCGGCCTGGAGGTTCGCCTGGGGCCGGAGGGATGTGTCGGTCTGACGGGCCACGGCGTGTGCCTGGGCGAGCCGGTCCCAGGCGGTCATCAGGTCGAAATTGTCCGCCAAGGCCCGGTCGATCAACGCATCAAGCGTCTTGTCCTCGAAAGCCTGCCACCAGTCCTGGTGAAGCGGCGCTGTGCCGGTCGCTGAGAAGGTCTGTGGCACCGCCACCATCGGCTCGGGCTTCACGAGCGGGCGACTGCAGCCGCCGGCCAGGGCCAGCAGCATGCCGATCAATCCAATTGTCCGTTGTCTTGCCACTTCTGTCATCTTGTCACCAACACAGTGTTCCTGTCGATGCCTGGGGTTACACTCACGGCTACGATACGCCGGCCTTGATGTGGTCGCGCGTGGCTTCGATTCCCGCCAGAGAGAAACGGGTAATGTGGTCGGCCAGGGTCTCGACCAGTTCCTCCGTTGGTATGTCGAGCTTGTGCTGGGGTGGCATCTTGCCTTTGAACAGGCGGATGCCGATGGCGATGCACTGGTGCGCTACGCTCATCATGCACAGCTGGATCTGCTCGCGGGTGGCCTCGGGCCCGAGCAACTCACTGATCAGCTTGTCCATGCGGTCATGCAGGGGCCCCAGTGCATCGTGCCGAATTTGCTCGATCACGTCGGTGGGGTGGATCATCTCGCGCAAGAGCAGCTTGCCGGCGTCGCCGATGCGTCCGGGGTTGACGGCCTTGCCGACCAGGGAGCGAATGGTTCCGCGCAGGCGCTGCTCGGCGGGTGCGTCCGGACTGACGCCGCTTTCCGGCGGGTACGCTTCGAGCGATTTTTCAAAGGCGTGGCGCCAGACCTTGGCGTAAAGCTGGTCCTTGGAGCCGAAGTAGTAGTTGATGGCGGCGATGTTGGTCTTGGCGCGTTTGCAGATTTCCTCGACCTTGGCATCGTGAAATCCCTTCTGGGCGAAGATCTCGCACGCGGCGGTGAGTATCCTGCCTCGTGTTTCGATGCCGTCTTTGCGCTTGCCCATACGGGTGCCTTTCGTAGCGGCGGCCCTTCCGGCCGGGCGGGGCCGGGGGCCTTTCACGGATGCTTGCTTGGCAGTACGCATTGTAGCTCAGTTTGATCGTCTATTTCAAATGTGTTTTTGAAAAACTGAATAGATTTATTTCTGTGTGTGTACCGTGTCCAGGGTGGTCTGACGGATGTCTGCGTAAGTTTATTCTGAGAATATATTTATATTGTCTTCTTTTTGGTGGTGGGTGAGGCCTTGCGGGGGCGCCGACGGGGCCGGCGGCCTCGAAGATTGGGCTACTTCGTGGAGAATTTGAAGGTTGTGGTGCTCTGGAATTTCCGGCCGGGGCGGAGGACGGTTGAGGGGAAGTGCGGCTTGTTGGGCGAGTCGGGGAAGTGCTGGGTCTCGAGGCAGAAGCTGTGGTGCCGGCCGTAGAGCTTCCCGGATTTGCCTTCGAGGTTTCGCATGCCGTTGGCGGTGTAGAGCTGCACGCCGGGTTCGGTGGTGAAGGCTTCCATGACGCGGCCGCTGGTGGGCTCATAGACGCGCGCGGCCAGGACGGCTGAACCGTACGAGCCGGCGAGGACGTAGTTGTGGTCGTAGCCTCCGGTCTCGGTCAGCTCGTCGATGCGCCGGCCGATCTTGCGGGGTTGCGTGAAGTCCAGGGGCGTGCCTTCAACGGCGTGGATTTCGCCGGTGGGGATCAGTCCGGCGCCGGCCGGGGTGTACCACGGGGCGTTGATCATCAATTCGTGGCCCAGCACGTCGCCGCTGCCGGCGCCGGCCAGGTTGAAATAGCTGTGGTTTGTAAGGTTGATAATGGTGGGCTTATCGGTCGTGGCCTCGTAGGTGATTCTCAGTTCGTTCTCGTCGGTCAGGGCGTAGGTCACGGTGCAGTTGAGGTTGCCGGGGAAGCCTTCTTCGCCGTCGGGGCTCAAGTGGGTCAGCCGGACACCGACCTCGGTGTTGCTGCGGTAGGGCGAGCCGGTCCAGACGACCTTGTCGAATCGCTTGCTGCCGCCACCGTGGATGTGATTCTTGCCGGAGTTGGCGGTGATGCGGTGCTCGAGGCCGTCGAGCTTGAAGCCGGCGCCGGCGATGCGATTGGCGTAGCGACCGACGACGGCGCCGAAGAGGGGATTGCGGCGGATGTAGGAGTCCAGATCGTCGAAGCCCAGGGCGATGTCGGCGAACTGGCCGTGGCGGTCGGGCACTTCGAGCGAGACGATGATGGCGCCGTACTCGATGATCCGGGCCCGCATGCCGCCGGCGTTGGTCAGGGTGAAAAGGGTGACGTCCTGGCTGGCCGGCGTCTTGCCGAACGGGGTTTCGCTGACCTCGGCCGCGGAGGCGGATGCCAGGATGGCCGTCGATAGGAACAAGTATGTCAGTAGCCGTCCGATCTTCATGATTCGTCTCTCCTGTATGCCAGCATTCCGATGTGCGCGACGATGAGGGGATTGTAGGCGGCCGGGAGCAGCCGGGTCAATACCGTGGTGCGAATCGCGGTTCAGGACTTCGTGCGCGGAGGGCCAGGACGGTGCGGCCGTCACTTCGCTCGGTGCCGAGGGAACTGCCGGGGGTGTCACTGGGTGAGTGGATGGCCCTGCCGTGGCCGTCGGCCGGTAGAAAAACATATTCCTTTGGCACAGTGGAACCGGAAGGACGTACATATCTAAGCGTCGACGGCAACTCGCCGCGACTGGCCACGGCCCGCGTGGCGAACGGCTGGGTTCACCTGCACAGCGCCGCAGGGGGCGTCGTCTGTTGGGATGTGCGCCGATAGCCAGAGTCACGATGTTAAGAGAGGAGAATCGGATGGATCGCAGAACATTTCTAAAGACCGTGCCGGCTGCCGCGATGCTGGCCGGGGTGATGCCGGTGTCGGCACGGGGTGACCTGTCGGTCATCACGTTGCCGCGCCCCGAGAAAGACGGGGGCAAGTCCGTGCTGGCGGCGCTGTGGGAGCGAAGAACCAACCGCGACATCAGCGACACGAAGCTTGCCCCGCAAGTGCTGTCGAACCTTCTGTGGGCGGCCTTTGGCGTCAACCGCGAGCAGGGATCGTTCGGCAAGCCGGGCCGGACCGCTCCCTCGGCCAGCAATTCTCAGGAGATCGATCTGTATGTCGCTCTGCCCGACGGGGTCTATCGCTACGAGGCAATCCCGCACCGCCTGGTGCCGGTTGTCGCGGGAGACCTCCGGTCCAGATCGGGCCGGCGGGCGGCGCGGACGGCTCCAGTGAACATCTTCTACGTCGCGGACTTGACCCGGTACGACGAGGGGCCGGGCCAGCCGGACCGGAACATCGGCGACCCGGAAGTCCAGAAGTCCTACTACTATGTGGCGACGGGGCTGATCGCGCAGAACGTGTACCTGTTCTGCGCCTCGCACGGCTTGGCTGCCTGGTTCCACAATTGCGACAAAGAGAACACCTCCAAAGAGCTGAAGCTGCGTCCCAAGCAGCGGGTCCTCTTCGCCCAAACGGTGGGCTATCCGGCCTAGAATCAGTTCGAGAAGAATTCGCCTGACCCCGTGCTTTCCGGCACCGAGTTCGATATAATGCGGGGCGATCTCTACCAATCCTATAGGCTTACTTGCCGCTGCGTGAGCGGCTACCTTTGAGCGAAATCAGACTGCGACGAAGTGAGGTGGATTTGCACATTTGATTGGAGGTACGTGCCATGGAAAGCGCAAGGAAGGTCGTGTTTGTGGGATGTGTGGTCGCGGTGCTGGCGAGCTGTGCCCTCGGGCAGGATTGGCCCCAGTGGCGCGGGCCCGGCCGCGACGGGAAGGTCAAGGGGTTCAGTGCACCGCAGCAGTGGCCGGGCGAGCTGACGCAGAAGTGGAAGACGACGGTCGGCCTGGGTTGTGCAACCCCGGCTCTCGTGGGCGACAAGCTGTACGCGTTCGCGCGGCAGGGTGGCGAGGAGGTCATTCTGTGCCTCAGCACCAGTGACGGGAAGGAACTGTGGCAGGACAAGTACGCCGCGCAGGAGGTCACCGGCGCGGCCGGTCGTCACCCTGGCCCCCGCAGTTCGCCTGCTGTGGCCGGTGGCAAGGTTGTCACGATCGGTGTGGGCGGGGTCCTCTCCTGTCTTAATGCAGCCGATGGCAAAGTCCTCTGGCGCAAGGACCCGTTCCCCAAGGTGGTGCCCCGATTCTTCACTTCCATGTCGCCGATCATCGTCGACGGGATGGCCATTGCCCATCTCGGGGGCCAGGACAACGGCGCGATCATTGCCTACGATCTGACCAGTGGGGACGAGAAGTGGCGGTGGGGGGGCGAAGGCCCTGCCTATGCCTCGCCTGCGCTGCTGACGGTTGCCGGTACGAAGCAGATCGTGACACTGTCGGAAAACAGCGTCGTGGGTATCGGCGTCGCCGATGGCAAGCTGCTGTGGCAGCGACCTTTCCCACCGGCGCGGAGGGCCTACAATGCGGCCACGCCGATTATCGATGGCCAGACGGTGATCTACACCGGCGCCGGCCGAGGGACTTTCGCCGTGAAGATCGCCAAGCAGGGCGATGCGTTCGTGGCCCAGGAGCTCTGGAGCAATCCGGATCTGGCGGTGCAGTACAACACGCCCGTCCTGGAAGGCGGACGGCTTTACGGCCTGTCCAACAACGGCAATCTGTTCTGCATCGACGCCAAGACGGGCCAGACGGCCTGGACGGATGACACCCAGCGCGGTCGCGGTGGGTTCGGGGCGATGGTGGACGCCGGCTCCTGCTTGCTGGTGCTACCCAGCGATTCGAAGCTCGTCGTCTTCAAGCCGGATGCAACGCAGTACAGCGAGATCGCTCATTACACCGTGTCCGATACGCCAACTTATGCCTGCCCCGTGCTGGCCGGCAAGAGCCTTTACGTGAAGGACGAGCAGACCGTAACGAAATGGACAATTGACTGAATCCCCGGGATCGAGAAGCCCACATTCGAAGGAGGCAAGCTGTGAAGACGACCATACTCTGCGCGTTTTTTGTCACCACCGTCGTTCTGGGGGCAGGACTCCAGGCCGCCGATAGTCCTCGGTTTCGCGGTCCGGCCGGCGACGGGGTGTTTCCCGAGACCGGATTGCTCAAGCAATGGCCCGAGGGCGGTCCGAAGCTGCTCTGGTCCGCTGACGGACTGGGCCCGGGGTATTCGTCGGCCGTCGTGGCCAAGGGGACCGTCTATATCACCGGGATGGATGAGCAGAAGCAGGGGTATCTGACCGCCTTTGCGATGGATGGCTCGGTCAAGTGGAAGATGCCTTACGGCCCGGAGCTGCCCAAAACCGGACCGGCCCCGGGCGGTACGCGCGGGACCCCGACCATCGACGGCGACCGGATCTATCTGCAAACCGGCTTCGGCAAACTGGTCATTCTCGATGCGGGTAGTGGCAAGGTTCTCAAGACGATCGACTTGCTTGCGCGCTTCGGTGCCGAGCAGGCCAGGTTTGGGTTTGCCGAAGGGTTGCTCGTGGACGGGCGGAAGATCATCTGCACGCCCGGAGCCGAGGACGCTTCTCTGGCCGCGATCGACAAGACCACGGGCGAGACGCTCTGGCAGACCAAGGGTCTGAGCCGGCCCTCCGGCTACTGCTCGCCACGCCTCATTCGTCATGGCGGACGTAAGATCGTCGTCACCATGCTGGCCAAGGCTGTGGCCGCCGTCGACGCGGAGACGGGCAAGGTGCTTTGGGTACACGACTACCCGAATCGCTTCGGCGTCCAGCCCAATCCCCCGCTCTACGCCGATGGCAAGCTCTACGTCTGTGCCGGCGGCGGAACCGGTGGCGCCATGCTCGCTCTGGCCGATGACGGCTCCGGCGTGACGCCCGGATGGACGGACAAGGAGCTGGACTGCCAGATGCACGGCACCGTCCTGGTCGATGGCTGCATCTATGGCACCGCCCAGAGCCGTAACCGGGGGCTCGTCTGCCTGGGCTGGAAAACGGGCGAGGCGAAGTGGAACGCCGGCGACGTCAAGCAGGCGGCGGTCGTGGCCGCCGATGGCATGCTCTACGTCTACGGACAGGATGGCACGATGCGCTTGGTCAAGGCCAGTTCTGCGGGTTTCGAGCCGGCCGGCCAGTTCACCATCTCAGCCGGAGAGGGCGAACACTGGGCCCATCCGACCGTCGCCAACGGCAGGCTCTATATTCGCCACGGCGACGTGCTGCTGGTCTACGACGTCAAAGCAGGCTCCTGACGCGCGATTCGATATACCCGGGGCGTAAGGGGGTTTCTGAGCCTTATTCGAGGCGAAGTGAACCTTCTGCGCCCGTGTCGGGTATTACCAGGCGTTAAGGTCGTGATAACAGCACGTTAGCAGAACAAGCGGCTCGTTCGGCAGGCCATCGCTGGACGCGCGGACGCCTGGAGTGAGGAGGAAAGGAATGCTACGAAATGTGATCCGCCTCAGCGCGGTGATAATGGTTGTCCTGTCGGTGGGGAGTCCCCTCTGGTCCGGATCGATTCCCATTGAGAATGCGTCGTTCGAGGCCCCGGCGGTCGACCCGGATGCCTTTCCGGCCCTGCCGATGGTGGATGGCTGGACGGAGGCCGACGTCGACGTTGAGGGCAGTACGAACACGGGCGTGTTCGCCAATACGCCGGCTGACAGCCCGGACCATATCGTCAATGCCGATGGGGGCCAACTGGTCTTCCTGGGCTCCGAGCAGGGCAATGCGCTGGAACAGGACCTGGCCGCGGTGTATCACGTTGGCTGCGACTATCGGCTCACCGTGGCCGTGGGCGTCTCGGCGATGTTCCCGCCGTCGGCGGAAGTCCCGGGTGACGCGCTCGAGCTGGTCCTTTACTACCGTGACGCCAACGAACCGGTGGACATCGTGCGCCGGGTGGTGCCATCGGCCGGACTGTCCTCCACGCTGTTGCAGGACTTCTCGGTCCACTTGCCGACCGTTCGGGCGGGCGACGCGTGGGCAGGGCGGACGATCGGTGTCGCGCTGCGAGCGGCAGGGGCCCCGGGCGGCTTCTGGGACCTGGACGACGTGCGTCTGGCGGAGCTGTATCCGGTGACCGTCCCGGTCGAGAACGCGTCGTTTGAGGCCCCGGCCGTGGACCCGACCGCCTTTCCGGCCGTGCCGGTCGTGGATGGATGGACGGAATCCGATCTGGACGTTGTGGGCAGCAGCAACACGGGCGTCTTCGCCAACACCGCCGCCGACAGTCCCGACCATGTCGTCAATGCCGACGGGCAGCAGTTGGCCTTCCTCGGTTCCGAGCAGGGCAACGCATTGGAGCAGGATCTCGCGGCCCTCTACCGGGCCGGCTGTGCCTATCGGTTCACGGTGGGCGTGGGCGTCTCGGCGCTGTTCCCGCCATCGGGCGAGGCCCCGGCCGATGCGCTCGAACTTCTCTTCTACTATCGTGATGCCAACGAACCGGTGGGTATCGTTCAGCAGGCGGTGCCGGCGCTCGGTCAGTCCTCCACGCAGTTGCAGGATTTCTCTGTGTTTTTGCCGAGCGTCCAGGCAGGCGACCCCTGGGCTGGCCAGCCCGTTGGCATCGCCATCCGGGCGGCGGGGGCGGCCGGCGGCTTCTGGGACCTGGATCACGTGCGGGTGGCGGAGCTTCTGCCGGAATCGACGCCTATCGAGAACCCCTCCTTCGAAGCGCCGCCCGTCGATCCGAACGCCTTTCCCGCGCTGCCCATGGTGGACGGCTGGACGGAAATCGACCTGGACGCTGCGGGTAGCGCCAACACGGGCGTCTTCGCCAATACCGCCAGCGACAGCCCGGATCACGTGGTCAACGCCGAGGGGGGGCAATTGGCCTTTCTGGGTTCCGAACTGGGCAATGCCCTCGAACAGGACCTGGCTGAGACGTACGCGGCGGGATGTGCGTATCGTCTGACCGTGGGTGTGGGCGTCTCCGCACGATTTCCGCCGTCGACCGACGCGCCGGCCGACGTCCTCGAACTGGCCCTGTATTATCGCGACGGTGACGAGATCGTTGACCTCGTGACACAGGTTGTGGGCGCCGGCGGGCAATCGGCGACGCACCTTCAGGATTTCTCGACGTACTTACCAGCCGTGCAGCCTTCTGACGCATGGGCAGGCCGGGCCATCGGGGTGGCGATTCGAGCCACGGGCGCGGCCGGTGGCTTCTGGGACCTCGACAACGTTCGCCTCGCCCGGTCGACGTCGGTTGCCGAATCGACGATTGAGGATTAGACGCTTTTGCACGAGCCGAACAAACAACGCGAAACAGACGGATACCTGAAACTCAGGGCCAAGGCGTTCACCCTGGTTGAGTTGCTCGTGGTGCTCGCCATCGTCGCCATACTGACGGCGATCCTGCTGCCGGCTTTGTCCCAAGCCCGCCGTCAGGCCCGTCGGACCGCCTGTGCAGCCAACCTGCGGCAGGTGGGCGTCGCCATCCACATGTATGCCACGGATTTCGGCGATGCGATCCCGTTCGGACCGTCCGGGCGACCGATCACAGGCTCCAATTTCTACACCGTCACCGGCAGTGTCACCAGCCTGCTCTCGCTCGAAGACGGCGCGCCGGTCGGGCTGGGTCTGCTCCTGGACGACTACCTGGCGCACCAGCCCACCGTCCTGTTCTGCCCCGGCGCCGATCAGCCCTCCGAAGCGAAGGAGCAACTGGCCCGCGTCGGAACGTCCCAGGCCCAGAGCGATTTCTACTACCGCCATGCCTCGGTCGACCTGCTCACCGGCACGCCGCAGACGCTGCACATCCGGCTCAGCCATCTGGGCCGCAACAGCAAGAATCAGCCGATTGCCGCCCTCGTTACCGACGTCCAGTTCCTGGCCCATCCGTCGCTGGCCCCGTTCCAGGTCAAAACGCGCACCAGCCATCAGCGGCAGATCAACAACATTCTCTACGCCGCCGGGCACGTCAAGGCGGTACCCAACACGGACGACGTGCTGACGGTGGACATCGGACGTTCGCCCTACGATGCCCTCGAACGAATCCTTGACATGTTCGAGGCGGCCGACGATTATCGTTAGAGCAGAGTATCTGGACACCCGGCTTGGCGGAGTGGACGGAGGTGGCAGAGACACGCGGGGTGCCGCGAGGGACGAGCATCCCGCAGAGTTTCAGAGCACAAGAAGGCTGTTCTTATGGCGGCAGACGAAACGGCAGGGCGAGAGCGTGTAATATTTTGTAGCTGCGCCTACTTTGACGTGATCCCACAGGCCTCGAAGGCCCGCATTCTCGGCGCGCTCGAGGCGGCCGGTGTAGCGGTCGAATCCGTGGCCGATTTGTGTGGCATGGCGGCCCGGCGCGATCCGCGCCTTCGCGTCTGGGCCCAAACCGATTCGCTGGCGATTATCGCCTGCTACCCGCGCGCCGTGCGGTGGCTGTTCAAGACGGCCGGGGTGCCGCTGGAAGAGAGTAAGGTTCGCCTGTTCAACATGCGGACGCAGTCGCCCGAGGAGATCGTCGAAGCCCTCGTGCCGGAGCCTCTGGCCGGCGGGACGAGGCAAGCAAGCTTGCCCCAGAAGGAAGAGGACTGGGTCCCCTGGTTCCCCGTCGTCGACTACGACCGCTGCAAGAACTGTAAGCAGTGCATGAACTTCTGTCTCTTCGGCGTCTACGGGCTCTCGTCCGAAGGCCGCGTGGAGGTGCAGAACCCTTCCGGCTGCAAGACGAACTGTCCCGCCTGCGCCCGGATGTGCCCGGCCCAGGCCATCATCTTCCCCAAGTACGCCGACGCGCCGATCAATGGCGACGAGGTAACCGCGCCCGTCGAAACGGCGGACAAGCCCGCGCCGGACCTGCGCTGCCTCTTGCAGGGCAACGTGTACGACAGGATTCGCCAACGCCAATCGCCGGGCAAGCGCTTCTCGACGGAGCCCAAGGAATCCTCGGCTGCTTCGACCGACAGGCCGCGCCCGACGATTGACGCGCTGCGCCGCGACCTGGATATTCCCGACGATGTCCTGGCCTCGCTCTCACCGGCCGAATTGCAGCGCATCCGAAAGACGTCCCAGCAGAAAACCCCTCACGAATCGCCCGACCGGGATGGTAATTGATCGGGAGCATCCGTATGCCGCATGACCGTACGACCATCGCCAGGCCGATGAGGCCGCCGCAGGACAACGTGCCGCAGACCAAGGCGGCGCGCGACGGACTGCTGGATGCGATTCGCACCTTCGTGACACAAGAGACCCCCGTTCCCCCGCTGTCGTTCGATGAGTTGCGGGCGCACACCGATATGGTCCTGGAGCAGACGGGCGTCGACCGCAAGTACGCCGATTTCGCGGCCGTGCTGATGAGCAATGAAGTCTGGCGCGAAACCGTTGCGGCGATTCCCTACGACAAGCGTCTCTTGCTGCTGCCCAACTGCCTGCGCGATGCCGAGACGTGCCCGGCTGATTTCGACGATCTGGGCCTGCTCTGCCGGCAGTGCGGCCGCTGTCCGATCGGCGAACTGAAGGGCCAGGCCGAGCAGTTGGGCTACGCCGTGCTGATCGCCGAAGGATCGCCCGTGGTTATGTCGCTGATCGAGACGGGCCAGGTCGAAGCTATCGTCGGGGTCAGTTGCCTCTCGGTGCTGGAACGTGTCTTCCCCTACATGGAGGCCGGCGCCGTGCCGGGCGTGGCCATTCCCCTGCTGCGCGATGGCTGCGCCAATACCAGCGTCGATCTCGAATGGCTCTGGGAGGCCATCTACCAGACCACGGACGATCAGACCCGCCGGCTCGATCTCGACGGGCTTCATCGCCAGGTCAACGAGTGGTTCGCACCGGACGCGCTGGCTCAGATGCTCGCCCCGCAACCCGACGAGACGCAGCGCGTGGCCCTGGATTGGATGGCCAAGGCGGGCAAACGCTGGCGGCCGTTCCTTAGCGTCTGTACCCACCGGGCCCTCGCCCCCGACGATGGCAGCGCATGCGACGGGGACCTCCAGAAGATCGCCGTTGCCGTCGAGTGCTTCCACAAGGCGTCCCTGGTCCACGACGATATCGAAGATGGTGACGCCCAGCGCTATGGCGACCAGGCCCTGCACACGCAATACGGTATCCCCATCGCGCTGAACATTGGCGACTTGCTCCTGGGCGAAGGCTACCGCCTCCTTGTCGAGACCGATGGCTCCGCCACCCGGCGCGCCAAGCTCCTCCACGCCGCCGCCCACGGGCACCGCACGCTCTGTCTGGGCCAGGGCCGCGAGCTGGCCTGGTCCCGGTCGCCCCGCCCGCTGACGGTCGACGAGGTGCTGGATATCTTCCGCATGAAGACGGCGCCCGCCTTCGAGGTGGCGCTGAGCCAGGGGGCGATCCTGGCCGGCTGCGACGAGCAGGTCGGCGCGGTGCTGAGGCAATACAGTGACGCGCTCGGTGTCGCCTACCAGATCAAAGACGACCTCGAAGACCTGCGCAGCCCCGAAGGCATCGAGCTGTGCGCGAGTCGGCGTCCGTCCGTCTTGTTGGCCCTGGCCTACGAAATGGCCGACGAGAAGGACAAGAAGAAGATTGAAGGCCAGTGGGACCGCTGCGCCACCGAAGCGGATCGCCGGCACGTCAGACAGCTCATCGCCACCCGCGACGTCGAACTGGCGGCCTGGCGACTGATGGAGACGCACAAGTCACAGGCCATTCGCGCGCTGATCGCCCTGAAGAGCGCCGACCTCAAGGGCCTGCTCCGCCGCGTGATGGGCAAGATATTCAACGATTTCGAACTCATGGGTTGCTGCGATGACCATCAGGCTCGACATGAGCCGGGCCGTGACTAGGGCCATCGACGCCCTGGGCGACTCGGTCGACGTGGTCAGGGATTTCTTCCGTCAGCAGCTCAGCGACGACGGAGGGTTCAAAGGCCGGGACGGACGCAGCGATCTCTACTACACCCTCTTCGGACTCGAAGCATCCCTGGTACTGAACGCGAAGATCCCGTGCGAGCAAGTCGCTGGCTACCTCGCCGGCTTCGAGACGGGCCAGTCACTCGATCTGGTGCATGTCGCCTGCCTGATTCGTTGCAGGACCAATCTGGCCGAACGGACGGGCGACCCCATCGATCAGGCGACGCGGGATGCGCTGACCGCCCGGCTCATGCAGTTCCGCGCCGCCGACGGAGGCTTTAGCACCTCGCCCGGCGCCGAGCGCGGCCACGTGTACGGTAGCTTCCTCGCGCTGGGCGCCTGCCAGGACCTCCAGGTCGATGGCCTGGAACCGGATAGTCTCGTCGATTCCGTCGAGTCCCTGCGCATGGGCGATGGGGGCTATGCCAACGAGCCCACGATGAACGTCAGCGCCACGCCCGCCACCGCCGCGGCCCTGACGATCTTTCACTACCTGCAAAGACCCATCCCCGAATCGGCGACTGAGTGGCTCCTCGCGCGCGCTACGGCCCTGGGAGGATTCACCGCCATCCCATTCGAACCGGACGTCGCGATACCCGATCTGCTCTCGACCGCCACGGCGCTGCACGCTCTCTCTTTAACCGGCACGGCCCCCGACAAGATCAGAGACAAGAACCTGGACTATCTCGACGATCTCTGGAGCGCCCGCGGCGGCTTCCACGGTCACCCGGCCGACGATGTGCTGGATTGCGAATACACCTATTACGGACTCCTCGCCTTGGGCCACCTCGCCGGATCATGACGCACATTGACGACCAGAGCCTGCTCGAAACCATCGCCACGCTGCGACGCAGACTCCTGGCGCTGAGGCAGCCCGACGGTCACTGGGTCGGACACCTCTCCAGCAGCGCCCTGTCGACCGCCACCGCCACCTTCGCGCTGGCCCAGGTCGACGCGGCCCGACACCGAGCGCTCATCGACCGCGGCCTCCAATGGCTCTGTGACAACCAGAATGACGACGGTGGCTGGGGCGACACCGTCCAGAGCCCGAGCAATCTCAGCACGACGATGTTGTGTTACTCAGCCCTGGCGATTCCCGACGCGCCCCCGGCCTGCCGCGATGCGATCGAGAAGACGGAAAGCTGGCTCCAGCAGACCACCGGCACGCTCGACCCCCACGCCCTCGCGCTGGCGGTCGACCGCCAGTATGGCAAGGACCGCACCTTCTCGGTCCCGATCCTCACCATGTGCGCCCTGGCCGGACGACTCGGCCCGGGCCCCCAGGTGTGGCGAGGCATCCGCCCACTGCCCTTCGAGTTGGCCGTCCTGCCGCATCGCCTCTTCAAGTCGCTGCGCCTGCCCGTCGTCAGCTACGCACTCCCGGCCCTGATCGCCATCGGCCAGGCCCGCTACGCGCACCGCAAGCCACGCAATCCACTGTCTCTCCTGACTCGCTCCCTGGCCCGCCGCCGAAGCCTCGACGTCCTGACCACACTCCAGCCGGAAAACGGCGGCTTCCTCGAAGCGACCCCTTTAACGTCCTTCGTCGTCATGAGCCTCGCCTCCTGTGGCCATCGCGATCACGAAGTCGCCGTCAAGGGCGCCGCCTTTCTCGTCGATTCGATCCGCGACGATGGCAGTTGGCCCATCGACACGGACCTGGCCACCTGGGTCACCACGCTTTCGGTCAACGCGCTCTCGGTGGAAGGGCCTGTTGAGCAGTCCGAGCGCCGCGTGCTGACGGACTGGCTGCTGGCCTGCCAACACACACGTATCCATCCCTACACCCAGGCCGCGCCCGGTGGTTGGGCCTGGTCGAACCTTGCCGGCGCCGTCCCCGACGCAGACGACACGGCCGGAGCGCTCGTCGCCCTGCACAACCTCGGCATGAGTGACGAGACCGTGACCAGCGCTGCCGCTGCCGGCATCGAGTGGTTGCTGGGTCTGCAAAACCGCGACGGAGGCATCCCCACCTTCTGCCGAGGCTGGACGAAACTGCCCTTCGACAAGAGCACCGCCGACATCACGGCCCACGCCGTCGGCGCCCTCGGACTCTGGCTGGATGTCCTGCCCGCACCGCTGAACGCCCACGCCGCCGACGCCATGCGCAGGATGTTGGAGTTCCTGCGCCACGCCCAGTTCGAGGACGGTTCCTGGCTGCCGCTGTGGTTTGGCAATCAGTCGGCGCCGGGAAAGCACAACCCCGTCTACGGAACGGGCCGCGTCCTGGCGAGTCTCGCCCGCCTTCCCCGAGCCTATCGCTCGCAGATCGCCCCGGCCTCGCAAAAGGCCGTTCAATGGCTCCTCTCCGCACAGAACGCCGACGGTGGCTGGGGCGGCGCCCCGAGCGTCGCCTCGTCTATCGAAGAAACCGCCCTGGCCGTTGACGCCCTGGCCGGCGCGACGCCACAGGATGAAGCGGTCGCCTCGGCGGCCCGTCGCGGCGCCGAATGGCTCATCGCCCACACGCAGCAGGGGGCTTCGACACCGGCGTCTCCCATCGGCCTCTACTTCGCCCAGCTCTGGTACTTCGAGCAACTCTATCCGCTTGTCTTCTCGCTCTCGGCACTGGCCAAGGTCCACAAGCTGTCCCGGAACCCATAGACTCGTCCCGCGAAAGCCGTCTTTTTCCTTGACGCTTATCGGCCCGGTCGCATATTATTGCTATTAGCAATTATTGCTATGAACAACTAATTAGCCCTTCCCGTATAGGGATTCATGAGCAAGCACCTGTTCGAACTGATTTTGGCCATCAAGCACAAGTGCCAGGGCAACGAGGAGCAGATCCAGGCCGAGCTGGGGCTCACGCCGGCCGAATTCAACGCCCTTGTCGTCCTGGAGGGTGGCACTGCGGTGCTGGGCTGCGAATTCGCCCGACGGATGGGCCTGTCCCCCTCGCGGGGCAGCCGGGTGCTGAACACCCTGGTCACCCACGGCTACGCACGCACGCAACCGAGTCCCGACGACCGCCGTGCCAGCCTGATTTCACTGACGGGCCAGGGAAAGCGAATGAGAACGAAGATCGTCAATCGCATGCACGCGTGCGAAAGACGCATCCACGACAATCTTGACAGAAGGGGCCGCCTCCGTCTCGCCGAGGCTTTGGAACTCTTGGAGTCGGTCCTGTAGCCGCTTCTGGGCGGAAGACTGGAGATCGAATCATGCAGAAGGCAATGTTCGTTCAGTTGATAGCAGGTCTGTTGATCGGTGGCGGTGTGGGGGCCGCCCTGGGCTACTACGGCAAATGCACGAGCGGGACCTGCCCCTTAACGGCCAACCCCTATCGCGGCGCCTTCCTGGGCTCCCTGATGGGTGGATTGCTCGCCTTCTCTGTCGTGCCGTCACGACCGACGGGCGACCCGAGTGACGCGAGCGAAGAGGGCAGCGACCACGCCGCCCTTGAGATCAGCAATACCGAAGACTTCGAACGTCTCGTCCTGCAAGCCGACCGCCCCGCGCTGGTAGACTTCTACTCAAACAGCTGCCC